>QGNH01000529.1_pt1 | contig 55690 bp, 91 predicted proteins | sample 1735481 | NCBI WGS metagenome assembly QGNH01 (sample SAMN09239004, study PRJNA386568) | Viral metagenome, whole genome shotgun sequencing project.
CGTCGCCGGCGGCGCGCGTCACCGCGCCCTTGGACTTCGCCTTGCTCGCGTCCTTTAGCTGGTGACTGTTGGCTGGGTAGTCGCGGCAGACGAAGACGGCCTTCGGGGGCTTGTCCCAGTCCGCCTCGACGTTGGTGATGACGACGGCATGGCCGGGGCAGCCGATGTGGTTCGTCGTGGTGAGGCGCTTGCCGTCCTCGGTGAGCAGGTTGGCGAGCGGCTGGACGCCGGCGGGCGGGCCCTGGTGCTCGCGCCACTCGGCGACTCGTGCGACGTCGCCCAGCGACTCGAGCAGGTCGGTGACCTGGCGCTCGTGGGTGCGGCGCTGCTCGATGCCGGCGATGTCGTGCGGCAGGTACGACGGGTCGTCGACGATCGTCGCGCGCAGTCGCATCAGGTCGTCGGGGTTGTCTGAGTACTTCACGAGCGCCGCCGCCTCGATGAGCGTGGGCTCGCGGCCCAGTCCCTTCAGCGCGTCGGTGCGAGCCTTCTTGGGGGCTGCGGCGATCACCAGCGCCTGGGCGACCGTGGTCTCGTCGACCGCGAGCGCCCGGATGATCTCTTGATCGCTCATGCCCATGCCGTTGAGCTTGCCGATGGCAAGCCCGAGCTCCTCGGCGCCCAGGTCGGTGCGGGCCGTGTTGGCCGCGAGCGCCTCGACGGGGATCATCGCCTCGTCCTCGGCGCTGGACACGTCGACGAGGATGGCGTCGATCGTCTCCCAGTCGAGCTTCCTGGCGGCCTCGAGGCGCCGGTGCCCGTTCACCACCAGGTAGAGCCCGTCGCCGTCCGCGCCGAGCTGGCGGACGCGGACGGGCTCGAGCAGCCCTACGAAGTCCAGTGACGCCGCCAGCTCGTCGACGCCCGTGATCTTGGATCGCGGGTTCTCCGGATCCGGCTTAATCGCGCTCAGGGCGATCTCGAGTACCTCGGCCATTGCTCTCCTCTCGTCGGTTGTCGGCCCGGACTGTACCAGCGTGCAGTTCGCCGCGCCGCGATTGACCGTATCTTGAATCGCGATTCGCGATTACCTCTCGTGGGTGCCCTCGACGCCCCGCCGGGTGCGCCCGTCGGTGCGGGCCCGGAGCGAGGCGAGTGCCTCCTCGAGCCGCATGATGGCCACGGCATTCTCGCGGCAGTTGAAGCGCCCGCCGGCGGCGTCCTGGTAGAAGGTCAGCCGGTCGATCACCATCGCGATCACGGTCTCGACGAACGCCCCGTTGGGCTCCTTGCGGTCGGGTGCGTCCGGAGCGCCGAGCGGACCGCGCTGCCAGACGATGCCGATGCCGATGGCGCCGGCGTAGCCGCCCTCGGGGTTGCCCTGGCCGTCGACGTCGTGGCTCGAGATGAATGGCTGCTGCACTTGCGCCTCCCTGGTCGGTGTTCCTCGTGGAACCTACGCCGGGGCGCGCCCTGGAGGGCGGAGGAGGAATCCAGGGCGGCCTGCCGAGCTCCGCCGCCGAGGTAGGGCCTCGCGGCGAGCTGTCGCGTGCGAGCGCGACGCCGGCGGGCTGATCGAAGGCTACTCGGGGATGCCGAGCGCGTCCCAGGTCTCGCCGCCAACGACGGCGTCGGGCGCGAGGTGTTGGGTGTGCTTGAAGGCGCGGACCTTGTCGGCCGTGAGCGTGCCGTAGCCGCCCTTGGTCGGCGGGAGCTTCGGCCCGGTGCCCCTGGCGTGGTTCAGGCAGCGCCGCAGCCACTGGACGGCCTCTGGCGGGTTGTGCGCGCCGTGGGGGACGAGCGTCGGCATGATGCCGGCGGGCCGGTACTTCTGGTCGACGAAGCTCGCCGGGCTGCCGGCGCGGATGGGCTTGGGCACGATGAGCGACTGGCCCGGCCGATAGATCGGGTTGACCGCCGTCGTGTCGAAGCGCAGGTACGTCTGGGGCTGGCGCCCGTCGTCGGAGACCTTGACGAAGCGCGGGTCGCCCGGCCGGCCCATCGACACCGTCCAGGGGTCGCCGTTGTTGAAGTCGACGACGAGCGCGATGTGCCAGCCGGTGCCGGGCCCGTAGACGATCATGTCGGCGGGGATGACGTCGGGCAGCAGCACGCCGTGGCCGTTCTTGCGCCAGAGCGGGATGTGCTGGCCGTGGCCGAGCTCGGTGCCCGTGTTGTGCACCGCGAAGCCCTCGGCCAGGTAGGTGCCGGTCGTCGTCCTGATGCTCTGCACCTCACGGCGTCCGACTCGCTCGACTGACACGACACGGGCGGGGTGCTTGGTCTTTAGCCGACCGCCGGCCATCTCGAACCGACCGATCAGCCGCTCCGCGCGGATGCTGCCGATGATCGCTGCGGCCTCGTCGAAGCCCCCAAGGCTGATCAGCTCCATGCGCTTCTGGTTGGGTGGCCTGTCCTTCACCTGGTAGCGGAACTCGCCGCGCTCGAGGCACAGCCGCTGGAGCTTGTCCGCCGTGGGCCCGAGCACCTGGGTGACGCCGACGTTGTCGGTACGGCCGCCGCGAGCACCCTTGCGCCGCGCCCAGCCCTCGCCGTCGAACATGCCGGCGAGCCACCCGGCGTCGTAGTTGTCCTCGGTCACCCACGGGATGAACGGGCGCACGAGCTCGGGACGCCCGAGCAGATCGCGGGCCTGGGTCCAGCCGTGCTGGCCCTGCCCCGGTGCGCGACCTGGTGTCGAGAGCCACGGGTGGTCCCAGGAGCAGACGAACGACTCGCCGTCGTCGATCGTGACCCGGACCGATTCTTTGATCGAGCGGAACGACTCGAGCACCGTCGCGCGCTGGAAGGTGCGGCCGATCCGGGTGTTGGCCGGCGTCTCCTCGAATGCCCAGAGCTCGTCGCCCTCTGTGATGTCGGCCGCCGGCGCCCACCGCAGGTCCGCCGTCAGGATCCGCGCACCCGGCTCGTGGCAGTAGCCCTCGCCGTCGAACTTGAGGCCGTTGGGGTCCGCCGCGCCCGCCCAGCTGAACCAGTACGTGCAGCTGGCCGAGCAGTCGCAGAAGCACGGAAGGATGCCGGGCCGGTGCACGCCGCTCATGCGCTCGGGGCCCTCGGTGTAGGTGAAGCCGCCGCGATTCTTGACTCCCCATCTGGCCCACTCGACGATCACGTCGCGGACGTCGGTCATGCCTCGCCTCCCTGATCGGTCTCGCCATCTTGACCCGTCTCGTCGTGCGAGCTGTGCCACCGGCCCTGGATCGGCGAGAGCCGGCCCTCGGCCTTCTCCTCGGGCGTGCCGAGCACCTCGAGGGCCACACGCAGGGTCTGGTCGCGGCGCTGGTTCCACGCCGCGCGCTGGCGCTTGGCGTCCTTTGAGGTGTCCTGGGTGTTCGGCGGGATCCCCGTGACGAGCGTCGCCATCACTCGGGCGAGCGGGACGAGCACCTCGAGCGCCTGGATCGCCTGCTGCTCGCGCGTGAGCGGCCGGTCGTCGCGACTGCGGTCCGGGATCAGCAGCTCGCCGCTCGGACCAAGGATGTCCTTGCTCGGGAGGATGAGCCCTTCGGTCACGCAGGCGAGATTGACACAGCTTTTTGCCCAGCCTGTGGATCGCGTGGCGCCCACTCGAGCGCGACCGCATCGATGAAGCCCCGGCGCGTGCCGGGGATCTCCGTGATCGCCCCGATGCCGTGCTGCGGGTAGACCGCCGCACGCACCTCGGCCTCGAGGCGGGCGCCGATCTCGGTGAGCACGGCCGCGAGCGCTGGCGCCACGAACGGGCCAGGCAGTTCCGGGACGCTCGGGCGCTGCCACGGCCCCTGGATGATGGTCACGGCTTGGCCGGCGGCGCGTCAGGCTCCTCGAGCTCGGGCGAGTACTCGGGATGCTGTCTGGCGATGTGACGCGCCACGTTGGCGAAGCTTCGGTGGCAGCCGTCGACGGGACAGAGTGCGTGCATGGCGCGCCGCTTGACTCTCGTGGCCACGCCACGCGCCGCCGCCGCGCGCCGACGCTCACGAGCGACGTCGTCGACGAGCTCGGTCTGGCGCTGGCGGGAGAAGGCGAGCTGCTCCTCGAGGCGTCGGACCTTGTCGGTGCCGCCCCATCGCCCACTGTGCCCAAGGGGGCAGAACACCTCCATCGATTGGTGGCCAGCGTCGATCTGGCGCCTGATCTCGGTCCACATCTCGGACGGGATCGCCGACCGGATCCCGCACCAGCACGTCACGACGGTGAGATTGCCGAGATAGGTCAGCTCATCAGTCTTGGTGGCCATCAGGTCTTCCCCTTCCCGTTGCGGCGCCGACTGCGCGCCTTGAAGATCGCTTCCTCGCTGATGTCGGCCTGCTCGGCGATGAACCAGATCGGCACCTTGCGCGCGACCAGCCGCTTGAGCGGCACGTCGCGCTCGGCGTTCAGCTCGCGCTGGCCGGCCGGCCCCATGTACCGCGACAGCCGCGCGACCTCTCGGATGTCGGCGAGATCCTCGCGGCTCGGCACGAAGGGCTTGTGGGCTTTCGCTCTTGCGGCCGTGGTCGTCATGGATCGCGACTGTACCAGCGTGCAGTCGCCACTCGGCGCTGGCAGAGCGCCAGGAACTGCTCCATCGTCTCGCGCTGCGGGTTGTGCGCGAAGCCCGGCAGCCGCACCACCTCGGCGTTCGGGCTGATGCGCATGCCGCGCAGCTGGGCGGGCGTCGTGAAGCCGAGCGCGACGGCGTCGGGATGCTCGGCGGCGTGCTCGCGCAGCCACTGTCGGACCTCGTCGGCGTTGCCGCCGAGGACGATGTGCCGCGTCCTCGTGTCGGGCCCGTTGTGGCCGGTGAGTGGGGTCTTCTTGGGTATCGCCTCGTGCTGCAGGCGCTCGAGGTGGCGCTGCTCGTCGCGCTCGAGCTGCTCGAGCAGCCTCGGGTCGAGGGGCTCGTCGGCCGGGGGAATCACCCGAGCTCGCGGAGCTCGTAGACGCCGACGTTGCGCAGCCCCGCGCCTTGCCAGTCCTGGCGGCTCTCGGTCGCCTCGACGTAGCTGTCGAAGGGCCCGGCGAGGATCGTGAGCACGTCGCCGTCGCTCAGCCCGGTCCGCTCGACCGCGACCAGATAGCGCCTGGTCATGCCGTCTCGCCGGCGAGGTAGTGGACGTCCTCGCCCGTCAGCTCCTGGACCGTGCCGTCGCCATCAGGGAACTCGATCAGCACGCGGTAGAGCGGCTCGTCGTCCTTGGTGAGGGGCTTCTGCAGCCGCGTGATCGAGTCGATCCTGCCGAGCACCGTCACGATGACCAGCTCGCCGGCCTTGGGCTTCCACGCGGCGGCTCTCACCACGGCGCGTCCTCGCCGGCGGCCGCGCTCACTGAGACCGGCGTCTGCTCGGGCACCGCGCGCTCGGGCCCGGACCCGTTCGTCCGCTCGGTGCGCACGATCTCGCACGTCGACCAGCGCAGCGAGGCGCCGATCTCCTCGGCGGCGATCTCGACGACGGAGCGCTTGTCGCCGGCGTCGGTCTCCCAGCTGCGCTGCTCGAGCCGGCCCGTGACGACTAAGCGATCGCCCTGGTGGAGACTATCCGCGCAGTTCTCGGCCATCTCGCGCCAGCACACCACGTTAAAGAAGCTCGTGCGCTCCTCCCACTCCGAGGTGGTCCTGTTCTGCCATCGCCGGCTGACCGCGACACCGAGCGTGCAGTTGGCCTGCCCCGAGGCGACGAAGCGCAACTCGGGGTCTCGGGTCAGGTTCCCGATGATCGTGACGGTGGACTCTGCCATTGGTCTCCTTCAGTCGGGTGCCCAGAGGGCGGGTGGTGATGGCTCGGGTACGGCGAGGGTGATGCTTCTCGAGGCGGCGAGTGCCGCGCGCACCATGCCCCTCGGGGCCGGCCCCGTTGATTCGAATTGGAAAGCGCTGCGTCCCTTCTTTTCACTTATCAGTACAGAGATGTGAGGATCCGCGTTTTGCAGGGGTCTTTGTCGCAGATTGCAGGGGTCATCGAGGCACCCCTGAACAGATTGCAGGGGTGCCCCCGGCCAGACGAATCGGTAGGTCTTGTTCTCGCCCGGCTTGACCTCCAGCTCGACGAGGAGCTCGTCGGCGACGAGTTCGGTGAGCCCGGTGCTCGTGGCCCGGATGCTGACACCGGCCATCGCTGCGATGGTCCTTTGGTTGGCCCACACCTCGTAGCGATTCTCCCGATTGGCGAACCACGCCGTGGCCACGTGGACGAGCCTGGTGGCTCCCTTGGCCGGCGAGTGATGGAGCACCCAGCCGACTGTGTCCCAGCTCAACTCTCGAAGGGCTCGTGGCCCGGCAGCCAGCGCAGCTCGCCTGTCTCGTCGTCGAGGTACTGGCCATCGGGGATCGCGGGCCCGGCTGGCACGAGCTCGCGGGCGTCGCCCTGCGTGCTGTCAGGCGCTGCCTGTGCCGCTGGGCCGCTGCGGGTGCGCGACCGTCGCCCGGCGGGCGGCGGATCGCTCCTGGGCGTGCTGGGGGCGCCCTCGCTGGCGGCTGGCTGGTGGCCCGCTGGGGTCCTCACGTCGCCCTCGCCGATGCCGAACGTGTCCTCCTCGGTGGCGATCCGGAACTTGGCGATGACCTGGCGGCCGACGTCGGCCTGGCTGAGGGTCATGTTGGCGACCTTGGGCAGCCCTGCGTTGCGCCACTCAATCGCGAGTTGGGCCTTGTCGTCGGGAACCACCGAGCCGATGAGCTGGGTGAGCGCGAGGGCCTCGTCGGGGGTGACTATCGGGTCACCGACCGACAGCCACTGGAGGAACTCCTGAGCGGCGTCGGCGGCCTCCTCGGGGTCGAAGTAGCGGCCGATCCAGCCGTCGGCGCGGGACTTGCTGATGTGCATCCGGTTGGACGGCACCTCGAGCTCGCCCATCAGCGTGAACTCGTACTCGAGCCCGTCGCGCTGCTGGGGCGCCATGCCGATCCGGACCGGCTGGGGGCGCCTGCCCTCCTCTTGGGTCGTGCCCCACTCGGTCTTGGCCCGCATCGTGAAGATGACGTGGCCGGGGTAGCCGAGAAGGGCCTCGACCATGCGCTGCTGGATCGGGGTGCCCTCGGCCCACGCCATGTGGCTGTTGCCGCCGAAGCGGGCCTTGGCCGCGTCGACGAGCTCGAGCACGCCGCCCTTGCCGGACCAGAAGTGGCTGCCCGAGTCGACCATGACCACGCCCATGCCGGCGTCGGCGCAGACGTCCAGTGCCTCGCGCAGCCGGTCCGGGTGGTACGGCGGCTGCAGGTCGATCATCTCGAAGTTGAAGATGTCGGCGTAGAGCTCGGAGCTGCCGTGCTCGGTGTCGATCACGGCGATCTGGTCGGTGCCGGCGAGGACGCGGGCCCAGGTGAGCCCGGTGAAGGTCTTGCCCGAACCGGCGGGCCCGATGATCGCGACGCGACCTCGGTTCTGCCCCCGTTGGGCATGACGGATCTGCAGTGTGCTTGGCAACTCGTTCCCCTTTCGTCGGTCCCGCCATCTGCGGGCTTGGCGAGAGTACCGACGGGCCCCGCCGTCGTCAATCGCCGATCGGACCGTACCACTGTCCAGTGTCGTGACCAAGCATCGAGCCCGCCGGCGGACCGACGGGCTCGACACCAGAACCGACGAGGGGGGAAACCCTCGTGGGCAGATTACCCCGCCGCCGCTCCTGCGCCAGCGGGGGGTGCGCCGGGCGCGGCTGGCGGCGGGAGCGGGTCGACGTAGGTGCCAAGCGCGCTCGACGTGCCCAGCGACTCGAGGGCCGCTGTGGTGCTCGAGCCCTGCGCGGTCGTGGACACGCCGGACGCGAGACCCGTGCCGATGAAGGCCACGATGAACAGGTTCACATCGTCAGAGGTGAAGACGTTGTGGATCCGGAGCACGAGCACGACCGCGATCAGCTCGGCGGTGAAGGCCAGGTGGGTCACGAGCGAGTTGTTCGGTACCAACGGGTTCGTGAGCATGGCGATCGAAAGCACGCCGATCGCGACCGAGAGACCCATCACCGTCCGGAAGACGTCGACGCCGGCCATGTCGCCGAGATAGCCGAGCACCGTCACCATGACGAGGATCGCGGTGGCGAGCGCGAGCAGGGGCAGCTGCTTGGTGAACTGGGCGAACCAGCCGGTGGGGGCTGCGATCATTCGGACCTCCTTGGTCGATCGAGCCTAGAACGGCCCGCCGTCCATGACCATGACCAGGGTGGCGCCTGGGTCGACGTCGAAGATCCCATCGGTGTTGCCAGTGAGCGAGATGTCGACGCCGCCACCGCCGGTCACGCTCTGGACGTAGAGCTCGAGGTCGAACGTCGCGATCGTGCCCGTCGCCAGCGCGCCGCCGCCGCCGGCGAAGACGTCGGGGCATTGCCAGACCGCGAAGCCACCAAACACGGTCCCGGCTGAGCCCGGCGCGCCTGCCGGGCATGCGAGGTTGCGCCCGATGGCGCCGATCCGCGCCGCTGAGTGGCCGGCGAGGGTCGCACGCGGCCACGCGTGGAAGGTGATGGCCTTGCTGGCCTGCATCTCGATCTGCCAGTCGACGCGATAGAGCCGGCCGGGGTAGACGGGGACCACGACCTCGGGATCGTTGAAGACGAGATCCTGGCCGGCGACAGCACCTGACCGAGTTGTGAAATGCAGCTGCTGGGCATAGCCGACCATGGTGAGCGGGTAGTTGCCCGAGACGCCGTCGGTCATCTTGCCGAGCACCCAGGGCTCGGCGTCGCTCATGAAGACCCAGACGCTGTCGCCGACCGTCGGCGCGTAGGTCGCCATGCAGCCGACGTTGCGGGTGGTGACGCTCGAGCCCTCGATCGCCACGTCGATGGTCCACTCGTCGTTGGCGACGGTGTCGGAGCCGTAGACGGCCATGATGATGCCGCGCGAGACCGGCGGGACGCCCTCCTCGGACTTGATCGCCGCGCCGAGCCGGCGGACCGCGCGGTGCTTCATGGTGTCATTTGAGGAAGGCCGCCTGGGGGCGCATGGTCACGGTCATGTCGCTGTCGATGTTGAAGGGTACGACGATGCCGTCGACCACGTAGGGCTCGTCGATGCCGAGCCGGGCGCGCTTGAGGGTCACGACGTCGCCGATCTCGATCGCCGGCATCGGCGGACAGGTCACCGAGACGGTGTCGGTGAAGCCGCAGTTGGCCTTGAAGAGCGAGCGCGCCATGACCATCGCCTGGGCGTGCGTCGCGCACAGCTTGGTCGTGACCATCTTCGGGGACTTGCCGAACGGGCCCAGGTAGTACGTCGCCGAGTGCGGGTTGGTGTCCCACACCTCGACGCGGAAGGGCTTGATCTTGCGGTGGTGGCACGTGAGGATGATGCCGTTGTGGGTCTTCTCGTCGTCGAGCGTGCGGTCTGCGCCAAGCAGCGTCCCGCCGTTGCCCTCGACGATCTTCCAGACCGAGGACTTCCGGCGCGGCTCGGGGATGGGCTCGAGCACCCAGTTGCCCCGCGCGTCAGTGAAGAGCCACGCCCCGATTGACGCGGCGAGCTTGAGCAGGTCGGTCCACGGATCGGGGCGCTGGGTGGCTCCGGTGAGCACGCCGAAGTTCTGGGTCACCTGGATGATGGCATCGTCGCTCCCGGAGACCTTGTTGATGAAGTGGATGCGCGGCATGGTCGGGAACACGCCGGCGTGGAAGCGGTCGCGCAGGATCGCCAGGATCGCGTGGCTGGTGCGCGTGCCGCCGGCGATCGTGAACGGGTCGACGAACAGGTTGCGCTTGATCACCTCGGTGAAGTCCTTGGCGGTGACCGAGGCGACGACGGTCCCGTCCTTGGCCGACTCCTGGAGCTCGCTCGCGGTGACGCGGAACTGCCCAAGCGGGCAGAGCTCGGCCGTGCCCCAGATCGTGCCGAGGTAGAGCCCGCCGTGCGGGGTCTTGCGGGTCTGGCCGTTGCCGAGGGCCGGCGCGCCGGCCGTGTTCGGGGGCAGCACCGCGCCCCTGAACGGCAGCAGCACGGTGCCGTAGGGGGCGAGGACGGCGTCGTTGCCGGTCGGCCAGTACAGCGAGTCGCTGACGTCCATCTTGAGCGAGCCCCACGGCGTCGCCGTCGCGTCGATGGTCGCCGAGCCGGTGTTCGACGGGATCGCGAAGGTGCGGCCGTGGCGATCGACGGCCTGGATGTAGCTGATTGCCCGGTGCGACGCGCCGAGCACCGCTTTTAGCGTGCGCGAGCAGCCGAACATCAGCCGTCGGCGTCCGGCGGCGGGCCGGTCTCCACGAGCTGGATCGGGATCGACTGCCACGGGTTGCCGGGACGCGTCGCGTGCGTCGTCGTGACGTCGGCCACCACTGCGACGTAGTACTGGGTCGCGTGCACCGGGTCGTAGAGCAAGAGCACCGCGCCGCCGTTGAGCAGTTGTCGCAGCGCCGGCCAGCCGGCCCAGATCGTCTGGTTCACGGTGAACGCCCAGTCGCGCCCCGTCGGGGTGCCGAGCACCACGATGGGCAGGTTGGCCCCCAGCGGGTAGTCGACCGAGCTCGGGTGCTTGGTGGTCTCGGTCGGCAGGTCGGCGACCGGCAGCGGCAGCCAGCCGTCCGGCTTGTACGGGTCGCGGATGAGGAACTGGGTGATCGCCGGGGTGTCGCTGACGATCGCGCTCCACGCCGAGGCAACGGGGTCGCTGTTGGCGCCGGCAGTGCCGGCCGCGCGCACCCGGTACTGGTGCAGCACGCCGGTCTTGGGCTCCCAGTCATACGCCGTGACGATGCCGCCCACCGTCGAGCTCCAGAACGGGTTGGCGTTGTTGGTGGGGTCGATCGCGCCGCACTGCCGCACGTTCGTCCACGTCACGCCGCCGTCGACCGAGACCTGGATCTGGAAGGTGAGATTCGCGTAGCCCGCGCCGGTCGAGTCGCTCGAGCTGGCCGTGAGCGTGTTGCGCCAGTTGGACCCGTCGAAGGCGACCGCGATCGTCGGGACGGTCGGGCCGGTGAGCGGGATCGTCCAGCTCGTGGCTGCCCCCGCGTCGGTGTGGCTCATCTGCACCCAGCCGCCGGCGTTGGTGGCGCTCTGGAGCTCGTCTTCGAACCAGACGTCGTTGAGAAACGCCTTGGAGGTGCGCACGTAGCAGGTGTACTGGGTGTTCGTCGGCAGCGGCTGGTCGACCTGGACGAGCCCGCTGAGGGCGGTCGAGTACATCACCCCGGAGTCCCACATCGGGGTGTCGACGTCGGGGTCGGCGGTGGCGCCGGCGAAGATGCGGACCTGGAAGGCGTTGGGGCCGTCGAGGTCGGGGTCGTACTGGCTCCAGCTGATCGTCGGCTGCTGGGCGGTGGTCGCCGTCCGGTCGACGGTGACGGCCGACGCGATCGACGCGCCTCGCAGGTCGAGCTCGAGGTACGCCTCGGCGATCTGGACCAGGCAGCCCCCGAGGTTGGCCGCCGTGCCTGAGCCCGCCGGCGAGTGTGCGGCGTTCGTGCTGTCGTAGCTGCCGTAGCTGACGTTGCTCACGGCCGTGCCGATGAAGAGCGTGGGGGCGGTCTGGCTGCCGAGGTTGGTGCCCCAGAGCGCGCGGCCGATCCACAGCGGCGTGGCGGCGGGGTCGGTGATGACGTTGTTGGCGTTGGAGAAGCTCACGCCGGCGGCATCGAGGATCGGGTCGGGCTGCACGGTGCGCAGGGCGAGGTGGAGGTTCGCGAAGCTGACGGGATCCCACTCCGCGCCGATGAAGCTGCGCGAGCTCCAGCCGCCCGGCATGTCGGCCATCGGGAAGTTGGAGACGGCCCCGATGCCGCCGGGGATGGTCTTGTACTCGGTGGTCTTGCCGAGCTTGTTCCCGCCGCTGCCGCCTGGGCTCCCGCCGCCGCCGGCGGCCGCGGGCAGCACCGCGCCGAAGCCGGTGCCGCCGCCGCTCGGCGTCGAGATCGTGGCCAGGATCGACTCACCGCCGCCGCCTGATCCGACGGCTCGGAGATGGGTGCGGATCCCCGCTATGCGCATCTCGACCCAGCCGGCGTAGGTCGAGTCGTAGACGAAGAACTGGTCGAGGTCGGTGCGCAGCACGATCTGGCCGTTGGAGGGCCCGCCGGGGAACGCCGTCACACGGGTCCACTGGAAGGTCTGGGCCTTCATGAGCACGAAGCCCGTCTTCACCCAGTCGCCCTGCACGTAGGTCGCGTCGTTGCCGTCGGTGAGGATCGCCGGCACGGCCCCGCCGACCGTCGTGACGGCGCTGTCGGTGATGAGCGCGCTCGGCTTGATGGTCTGCAGGAAGCTCACGCCGAGGCCTCCTCGAGCACATCGGTGACGACGCCCTCGACGACTCGACGGATGGTGCGGATCATGGCGTCGTCGACCCTGCCGGTGATCGTGATCTGGATCGCGCCGGCGGCGACGTTGACCGACTTGCCGCCGGCGTGGCCGATGGCGCCCTGGCGGACGCGCGAGTTCGACGTGATGGCGCCGCTGGTGTTTGGCGTGAAGAGCTCGGGCCCGTGCTCGCCGACCCAGTAGGTCATGCCGGCTATCACGGGCCCGCCGGCGGCTCGGCCGGCGCCCGTCTTCGGGTGCTTGTGCAGCGCACCGGCGATGCTCGAGGTGCCGGTGCCCTTCGGGCCGGCAGTGCCGGCGTGATGGCCTGCGCGGTTGAGGTTGTTCACCTGATTGGTGGCTCGCGATGCCGCCGTCGAGATGGTGTTGATGTGCCCGACGAGCCAGCCGATGGTGTTGTCCCAGGCAATGATGATCGCGTTGATGATCGGCACGAAGAAGTTGTAGAGCGGGTTCCAGATGCTCGCGGCGATGCTCGAGATCCCGTTGAGCAGGGTCGTGCCGAGGTTCACGAAGAACGTGACGATCGGCTTGATCACGTGGTCGTAGATCCATTGGCCGGCGAGCAGGAACGGTCGGAAGATGAACGTGACGATGTTGCGCAGTGCGTTGAGGATCTCTTGAGGCAGCGCGATGAAGAAGCCGACGACCTGCATCACCACGTTGCCGACGCTGGTGCCGAGACCGACGAAGAAGCCAACGATCGCTGAGATCACGCCGCTGATCACCGACACCAGCCCGTTGAAGAAGCCCGAGAAGTTGGCGACGAACCCTGCGACTGCGCTGATCACGCTCGTGAGCCCGCTGATGATCCAGGTCAGAGCACCGACGAGGATCTTGATGGCCGCGGTCAGCACGGCGCCGAGCAGCTTGGCGAGGAAGGTGATCACCGGTGTGAGCTTGACGAGCAGCTGCAGCAGCGGCATCAGAATGGTCATGACGAGCTTGATCAACGCCGGCAGAAGCGGCATCAGGGCTGTGAGCACCGAGAGGATGACGTTCGCGAGTGCCATCAGCAATGGCTGCAGCTGGAGGAGCACCTTTGCGAATTGATTGACGAGCATGTTGATCAGCGGGCTCAGCATCTTGACGAGCTGCAGGAGGATCTTGCCGAGCCCGTTCACGAGCAGGGTCACCACCGGGGCGAGCACCTTGAGGATCATCATCAGCACCTTGACGAGCGGCCCGGCGAGCGCGGTGATGACCGCCATGATCGGCTTCAAGATGGTGATGAAGAGCGGGCCGAGGGTGCCGAGGATGCCGTTGATCGCCGGCATGAGCGTGGCGATGATCTTGCCGATCGAGCCACCGATCGCCTGGAGCAACGGCCCGATGGTCTTGCCGATCGCATCGATGACCGGGATCAGTCCCGAGACGAGCGGCACGAGCGCCTTGGCGATGGTCACGATCAGCGGCAGGATCGCCTTGCCGACCGAGTCCATGAGCACCTGGAGCGTGCCCATCAGCACCTTCATGGGGTCGGCGGCCTTCTGAGCGATCCCGTGCGTCGCCTTGCCGACGTCCTTGAGCAGCAGCGCCTGGGCGGCGGTGAGATTGCCCTGCTTCTCGAGGTTCTTGATCTGGAGCACCTGCTCGGCCGAGAGCGCCACGCCGAAGCGCTTCAGCGCGCCCAGCCCCTTGGCGGGGTCGGCGAGCGCGCGGCCGAGCGCCTTGCCGGTCATCTCGATCGACTTGTGCGTGAGCGCGGCGAGGTCGGCCGCAGCGGTCACGGTCTGCTGGAGGAACTTGGGGTGCTGCTTGTACTGGGCGGTGAGCGCCTGGTTGGTCAGCAGCAGGTTCTGGGCGCTCATGATCGACGCTGTCGACTGCCCGGTGAGCATCGTGAGCGCCTGGGCCTGGGTCTGCAGCTGCTTGGTGTTGAAGACCTGGGCCAGGCCGTTGTTGTGGAGCACCTGAGTCTGGATCCGGCCCTGCGCTGCGAGCGCCTGGGCGGCCCTCACGGACTCGAAGAGCCCGCCGGCGAGCACGGAGAAGCCGGCGATCGCGGCGATCTTGCCGCCCATGCCCCCGAAGGCGCCGGTGGTCTTGCCGGCGGTCTCCTTGGCCTGGCGCTCGGTGGACTTGAGGCCCTTGTCGAAGCTCGAGTTGTCGAGGAGGAGCCGGGCCCTCAGATCCATGGTGTCAGTCACGGGGCCGCCTCACGGCGTTCAGTCTGATTGCTCGCTAGCCCTGATCCGGTACAAGGCCTGCCACATGCACCACTCCCAGCCGGTCAGCGGACGGCTGCCTCCGAAGAGCAGCTCGTCGACCGTTTTGCCCGTCGCCTCGGCGAGCTCGAAGACGCCTCTCAGCCAACTGTGCTGGCCCCGCCCGTCGGCGTCGAAGACGTAGAAGCTTTTCCCAGTTCGTCGATCCCGTCGGCGCCGGTCTCGGGGTTCGCCGCCAGGCCGTTCAGCGCGCAGATGGCGTCGCCGAGCTGGGCGACGAGCATGCCGTTGCGGTGCTCGAGCTCGGGGAGGTCGGCATCGCTGAACACCAGCTCGCCGTTGTCGGGGTTGTACGTGCACTTGACGATGAGCTGCGGATACAGGTCGGTGAGCAGCGTGCCGGCGGCGCCCTCGATGTCGAACAGGTGCTCGGGGTCGCTCGTGCGCTCGGCGAGCCGGCCGAGAAAGGCGGCACGGTCGGCGGCGTCCATCGAGCGGATCTCGACGGTGACGTCCCAGGGGGGCCCGAGCGTGACGCTCTTGGACGCGAAGTCCGCGCCGGCGAGGATCTTGGCGCGGATGGAGCCGGGGATCGCGGGCGTCCCGGCGGGGACCTGGGTGCTGTCGGTCGGATCGCTCACGGGCTGCCTCCTGGGGGTCGGAGGCCCGACGTTATCCGGCCTAGAAGACGCCTCGTGTGACCGGCCCGGTGACCTGCAGCTCGCCGGTGATGGTGTTCGCCGCCGAGATCGTGGTCTTCACCTCGTACTTGGTGAGCAACACGTTGCCCGTGTATTTGGTGAGCCCGGCCGTGGTGCCTGCCGGGCCGAAGATGAAGGGGACGGCGACGCCGCCCGAGTCGACGGCGTCGAGCGTCGCCTCGACGGTCGCGTCCCACAGGCCGGTGAGCGGGATCGTGGAGCTGTTCAGACCCAGCACGAAGGTCTTGGCGTCGCCGGCGACCTGGAACGTCGAGGTCTCGGCCGTGTCGATCGCCTTGGCCAGGCTCGCGTCGTTGAGCCAGCCCGAGATGTCGACCGAGTTGAGCGAGAAACTGGCCTTCTTGCCGTGTACGGCGGCGACAGGTGGCATCTAGTCCTCCTAGTAGCGGGCGACGCCGTAGGTGACCAGGTAGTTGCCGGTCGCACCGCCAGTGACAGTAACCACGGCCCGAACGTACCGCCTCATGGTCACGGACTGCGGGAAAGCCTGTCCGGCGACCGCGCCGAAGCCGCACGCGAGCGTGGCCACGGTGGCCCAGGTCGAGTTGTCCGGCGAGAGCTGGATGACTACCGACACGCTGCCGGCGTTGCGCGCGGTGCCGTCGATCTGGACGATGACGTCGCCCCCACCGTTCGTCGGTCCGTCGGCTCCGAAGTCGATCACCGTGCCGTTCCCGTTGGCCGCGAACGCGACGTAGCTCTGGCCCTTGCCGCGCAGCAGCGGCGAGGTCTCGGCCGAGGAGATCGCCTCGAAGTCGATGATGTTCACGCCGGCGATTGGGGACTTGCGCTCGAGCTTGGTGATCGGGCCCGAGCTCAGCGCGCACGCAGCCCCCGAGACCCGGCCGCCATCGGGGAAGACGAGCACCGGGTTGGTGACGTCGGCGGTGTTCGCGTCGATGATGGCGTCGATGGCGTTGGCCGAGCCGTCCCAGATGCCCGCTGCGGTGATCGTGCCCGAGCGGTAGCCCTCGACGAAGGTCTTGGCCCCGCCGGGCGACTGGAAGCCTGTGGACTCGGCCGCATCGCGCGCCATGGCGGTGTCGACGTCGTTCAGCCACGTCGAGATGTCGTAGCCGCCGAGGAAGACGGCGGCGCTCTTGCCGTGGACGGCGGCGACGGGCATGCGCTAGCTCAGCCAGCGGTGGCGACTGCGGCGTTCGCCTCGTGCACCGCGCCGGCGAGCTCGCCGATCCGCCTGTAGTACGCCTCGAGGCCGGCGGCGTCGCTGGGCTTCTGCTCGGCCTGGGCGGCCGTGAGGGCGTCGAGCGCCGCCTGGAGCTTTGTCTGCGCTGCCGCGAGGTCGCTTCCAGGCGCAGCTGGAGCGCTGCCTGAGGCATCGGGCCAGGTGCGGTCGGACCTTCCGTCGGAGCCGAGCTGGCCGTCGCCGGCGTTCGTGAGCACGCCCCCGCGAATCGCACCGATCGACTTTCCGGTGACGTCATAGACCGGGCCGTCCGGGGTCGTGGTCCCGGCGTTCGGCGCATAGGCGCCGTCCGCGACAGTGCCGATCTGCTGGTGGCTTGCGTCGTAAGCCGGACCGTTGCGCCATGACGCGAGGTCGTTGACCAGCGGCGCCCTAGAGCCGTCCGGGAGCGTCGTGCCGGGGCTGCCAGGGCCGCCCGTCCATGCAGCGGCGGCGGCGGCGAGCTTCGCCGAGGCGTCGGCGTCGGGGTTGCTCTGGGTGTCGCTGCGCGTGACGTGCCCGTCCTCGAGCAGGAAGACCGCCGGCGAGTTGACGTCGAGCTCGAAGCTCTCGCCGGGGTCGTACTCGTGGTTCAGGTAGCTCACGTTGCCGCCGAGGGCGACGGTGACGGTGACCCACTCGGCGGTGGGCTCAGCCTTGGCGTCGCCGGCGGGCGCGACGATGGGGTCGGGCTTGGGCGTGGGGGTGGTCCTGACGGTGTCCGAAGCGGTGTTGCTCATGATGGTGTCCTCGATCCGGCGCGAGCATCGCGTCTTTGAGCCGAGGGTAGCCCTCGAATCAGTCCGCCTCGCGGAAAGGGCCCGCGCCTAGTACCAGCCCCAGGCGCGACCGTGGTGGGTGTACTGGCGCACCGAGCCGAGACAGGGGTCGCCGTTCCACGGCAGGAACTGCTCGGCCTTCCACGCGCGATAGGCGACGACGTCCTGTTGCCACGCGGTCGCGTCGCTCGGCGTCGAGTTGAAGCTGCCCCGGAACTCGTTCCACGTCGCCCGGTTGGTGAACTGGTACATGCCGGCCCCGTTGGGCTGGTCGGCGGTGTCGCCGCCCTCACGCCAGCGCACGCACGCGAAGAGCGTCCACGCCTGTCGGGGCAGCCGGTGCAGCGGATCGCAGCGAGGGGGCATGTACGGCGTCTCGTAGGTCGCCTGGGGCGCCGGCAGCCACGGCGCGTTGCGGGGATGCCAGTTACACGAATGGCGGTGTCGTGGAGCCGCCACGCCTGACGTCGCCGAGGATCCGCTCGCCGAGGTCGCGGAGCATCTCTTGGTGGAGCCGACGGAACTCGTCGAGGGTGTGCAGGCCGCCGGCGACGAGACCGCAGTCGACGCAGCTGAAGTGCTGCTCGCCTGGGCCCCGAAGGCTGTGAGGGTGCTGGCAGTGATCGCCGCCGCGACGAGGATCGCGAGGCGCTTGGTGATGGTGGGCATCTGTCTCCAGTGTCAGAGGGATGTGAACGTCTCGCAGTGGGTCAGCCACTACCACCTCCCCTCGCCCCTGTCACTTGCCCGCCCGTAGCAGATATGCACCTGGCACGACCATCCTCGCGCCCTCGTCCAGCTGGATGATGTAGAGCTTCAGCACGCCGGCGAGCCCCGCGTAGCGAAGGTAGAGCACGATGCCGCGCCCCTTGCCCCAGACGTAGACCCGATCGCCCGTGAACCAGTCGCTGTGCAGGCTGATCGTCGCATTCACCCGCCGCTGCCGGTGATCTCTCGCAGCTTCGGCGCCGGCCGTCGGCCACGCCGGCTCCAGGCGCCGTCGCGCTCGCCCTTGGTCCGCGGCTTGACGTGGCGCATCGCCCGCTGAGCACGGCTGCCTTCGACCGGGCGGTGGCAGGTGCCGCAGTACTCGCGGCCGTTGACGCAGCGCAGCTCGATCGGGTGGTCGTCGGGGATGCCTCGCTTGACGTGCTCGCCCATCAGAGGCTCCTGGCCAGGAAGACGATCAGGTCGAGCAGCGAGAGCCCGAGGATCGCGCCGAGTAGGCCCAGAACGACGCCGGCGATCACCTTGGCCCATGTCGGCTGGTTCTTGATCTCGGTCATCGTGCCCCCAGTGCGACGAACGCGAAGCCGAGCCCGCCGATCGCCAGCACCCAGCCCGCGAACGCGAGCCCGTCACGCCAAGTCTGTCCCATGGTTCCCCTCTCGTCGGTGCGCGAAGCGCGACGCGGACTGTACCCCGGTCCAGTGCCGCCGTGGCAGATGCGCCGGTCGGGATAGCGTTTTTGCCCCCTCATCCGAGGCGCTGATCAGGGGCTTTGCTCGGGCGCCTCAACGTTGGTGCCGCAGGCGTCGCAGACAGCCCAGTCGGTGCCGAAGGTCTGGCCGCGCTGGATCACGGTGCCGCCGCAGTCCGGGCAGCTCCAGTCGGCGAGCGGGTCTTCGCCGGCGAGCAGCTCGAGGAGCAGCTTGGCGCCGGTGGCCGCCTGAGCGGCCGCCTCGCAGCTCGCCGCTGCCGCGAGGAGCACGTCTCGAGGCACGGCGGCGACGTCGGCGCGAGCAGCCCGCGAGGCCGCCCCGGCGATCGCGAGCCAGTCGTCGTCGGACCAGTCACTCGGCGGGCCGGCGAGCTTCAGGCGGTCGTAGAGCTCGGCGCGGACCGTCTCGGCACTCACGAGGGGATGACCGCCACCGCCAGGTTGAAGATGAACACCGGTCGCAGGTCGACGTCGGGCCCGGTCGGCAAAGGCGCGATGTCGCCGAGCGGCTGGATCCGAAGGAAGTGGACCGTGTAGAAGGTCTGGTTGGCGATCACCCCGAGCAGCGCCCGTGCGGCGATCGCGTTGGCCTTCGGCGTGTCGAAGTCGTCCTGATTGCCTCGGCAGAAGATCTGCACGCGGCTGTTCTCGATCGCCGAGAGCCCCGCCCCGAACGTCATCTCGGGCTCGACATCGACCGGGCTGGTGAAGACGCCGATCAGCTCGTCAGGGCTGGGCGGGGTGTAGTTGGCGAAGAGGTTCGTGCCGGCGGTGCCGAGGCTGTTGGCCGCGAGGATCTCGACGATGGAGTCGACGGCAGTCGTCACGCGAAGTCGCCCCGGAGCAGCTTGGCGATGCCGAGAATGAGCTCGTCGCGCGCGCTGGAGCGGTTGGCGACGAAGGGCTTCTCCAAGAACTTCGCCTGGGTCGGCGGTGCGTGGTAGATGCCGAGCCGCTCGTGCACCCAGAAAGCGTACGGCGCGGCCGCCCCGCCGAACTTGATGAAGACGGCGATGCCCTCGGGGGTCATCAGCGGGCCTTCGATGTGCCCCGAGCGCCGCAGGTTGCCGAACTCCACCGGCGTGATCGCCTTGGCCTCGCGCAGGATCTTCTCGGCGGCCCGATAGAGCGCGCGGCCGACGACCTGGCCTGCGACCAACGGGTCGGCGGCGATGCGCAGCCGGTTCTCGAACCGCTTCATGTCCTCGACGTTCCAGACGAGCGAGTCGGAGCCGGCCATGGCTACTGGAAGATCAGTGTCGTGTAGCAGGGCCCGGCCTCGTCGTCGAAGGTCTGCACGCCAAGCAGCGGGGGCGAGCTGCCGTCCGGGAGCGTGACACGGTCCTCGGTCGTGATCTCGGGGTGGACCGCCGGCAGGTAGACGATGCCCCGCCCTACGACGTCGCGACCCGTGGCGCTCGGATATACCTGGCGCTTCCAGTCGACCTTGCAGGTGAGGCTCACCGGCGCACCGAACGTCGCCGTGCCGCTCGCCGTGCGCCCGGTCGCCGGCGCGACGGTGATGGTGTCGACCATGAGAGCGACGAGCTCGGGGTCGAGCGCCCCCATCAGCTCGAGTCGCTCTCGAAGTCCTCACCGGAGTCGGACAGATCGGGCGTGACCTCCCAGATCGCCGCCTCGTCGGGGTCGTACTTGAACACGTCGTACATGCCGGCGCGGAACTCGGTGCCCATGGCCGAGGGGTTGACGGCGACCTTGCCGGGGTGCAGGCGCGCGTACTGACGCCGGCAGGTCTTGGCCATGGTGAGCCAGTGCTGTCGCTGGTCCATGTACTGCCTCGAGATGGTGAGGCTGCCGACGGTCTTGGTGCCCGAGGTGAGCATGCCCAGCTTGGCCGCGATCATCTCGCAGAGATCGCCGGCCGCCTGGCCCACCGAGCCGACGCTCGCGATCTTGTAGGCGATCTCGGCGTCGGTGAGGAACGCCGAGCCATTGAACACGCTCATGTTCGTGTCGCCGATCAGCGCGCGGGCCTCGTCGACGGGCGAGCTGCTCGGATCGCCGCTGTAGCTGGCCGACGTCGAGTCGGGCCCCGTCGAGCCGATCGTGAGCGTGGTCGTGAGGTAGCGGGTGAGCCCGCCGGCGGTGGCGGCCACCTGGAGCAGCCATGTGCCCTCGCTGAGCGCGGCGAGCTCGGAGGCGCCCCAGGAGATCGTGACGTTGGGCGACGTCGGCGCGCCAGTGATGCCAGCGGTCTTGATAATCGCCGGCGAGGCGGCGCCCTGGCGACCGACCGTGACCACGAACGTGTAGCCGGCCGAGAGGTCGATGGTGTTGCCGGCGCCGTCGAGCCAGAGCAGCTGGGCGTTGGGCAGGCTCGCGAGCTTCGAGGGATAGCTCAGGCCCATGACGTCACCGCCGGCTCACGGAAGACGGGCACGGCGCCATCTTGCCCGACGATGGCGGCGGCCTCGCGGAGCACGAGCAGCGCGGTCTCCTCGAGCTCGGTGAGGCGCGGCTCGACGAAGACCAGGATCTTCTCGGGCTCAGAGATGATGATCGACGGCGGGATCGTGTTGGCGCTGTACTGGGCGGTGAAGAGCCCGGTCTCGATCGGCGTGAGGGTCGCGCTGCCCGAGTAGCCGAACACCGCGCCGCCGGCGAGCTCGAGGACGATCGCGGCGCTCGAGGCGTACTGGTAGACACCGAGGCCGGCGACCGCCAGCTCGACGCCGTCGCCCCCGCTGAACTGGAAGCCAGCCGAGCCGGCGAGGTCGAGTCCGACGGATCCGGACGCCGCGAAGCTGTAGAGCCCCGTGGCAGCGACGCCCAGGTCGATCGCGCCGTTGGCGAGATAGCTGGCCGAGGCCGCGCCGGCGATGTCGAGGGCGACCGCGCTCGCGCTGCCGAACTGGTACGTCGCGGCCCCAGCGACGCCGAGGCTGGCCGCGCTGGATGAGCCGAACTGGTACGTCACCGTGCCGCTGACCGCCGGTTCAACGGCCCCAGCGGAGTTGAACTGATAGGTCACCGTGGCGCCGACGCCGAGGTTGACGACCGCGCTGCTCGAGTTGAACTGGTAGGTCACGCCTGCCGAGACGCCGAGATCGATCGCGCTCGAGGTCGAGAACTGGAACACCTTCGTCGCGCTCACCCCGAGGTCGATCGCGCCAGGGCCGGCGAACTGGTAGACGGCCGGCGATCCTACCGCCCCGAGGTCCACGGCGCTCCCGGATCCGAACTGGAAGGCACCGCCGGTCCCGGCCACCTTGAGCTCGACGGCGCTCCCGCTGCCGAACTGGAACACGGCCGTCGCGCCGATGAACGCGGTGGGCGGCTCGGACGGCGAGTCCAGGCCCATGACGCCATAGGCGCTGATCCCGAGCATCAGTAGGTCCTTGCGTAGAGAGTGTCGAGCTTGGCCGTGACCCAGTTCGTGATGTCAGTCACGTTTCCGGCGGTCATCGTGTGGCCCTGATTCACGTACCCGGTCGGGTTGGTCGAGTCGTCGACCCCGGCGGCGGTCGTGACGTGCCCACCGGCCCCGAGATTGGCCGAGGCCGTCGCGGCGAGCTTCCTCGTCCTCGCCCAGCCGACGAACGTGTCGCCGCTCGTCCAAAGTTGCACCGTCCCATTGCCGGCATAGGCGCGAGCGAGCGTGACAGCCGGCGGGATGAATTGCGTCTGGCCGAACACGACTTGGCCCTGGCCGCCGTTCTGCCCAGTGGACTGCATGAGGAACGGCTGCCCTGTCCAGTTGTTCGTGTCGACGATCGTCGCCTCAGGCGGGAAGCCGAACCCGATGTTGGAGCCGAAGTCACAGACGACGAGGTCCGAGGTCGTGTACCCAGAGTCGATGATCACGTAGTCCGGATTGTTGAAGTTGGTGTTGGGCGTGTAGGTGTTGACGACGATGTGCCCCGCCCCGCTGATCGTCGCGGCCGTCTGATCGCCGTTCACGGTTACGAGCTGGTTGCGGCTCGAGTTGTGCCAGAGCAGGATCTGCTCGTTGTTCAGCAGCGTGCGAGGCATCGTCGCGGTGAACGGCACGAGCGTCGTCGGCGTCGTCCCAGTCGCTGACGAGACCACGCCTGCGCTCGGGCCGAGAGGCCCGCCTGTCAGAGCCTGACGCACGACGTTGATATATCCCTGCGCGGCGATCGTCGCCACGGTCTGGTCGCCGCTGACGAGCACGGTGTCGCTCAGCGCGCCGGACGCGTGGTAGAGCGTCAGCTGCTGCTGGTCTCCCAGCTCCCACGGAAACGACACGACCGGCACATGCGTGACAGATAGCTTCGGCACTGCCTCGAGGGTGGGCGCGTTCGGACCGCCCAGGAACCCTGCGCTGCCCGCCGTGTCGTGGTACACGTTCTCGGTGACCCCATCGAACACCTCGCCTGCAGTGCCGGCAGTCGTGTTGGTCTTCCAGCCGTTGATCACGCAGACCTCGACGCCCTCACCCCAGCCGAGCCACACCGGCTTCTTGATGCCGTTGAGGGCGGTGATGGGCACGTCGCCGCCGGCATCGAGCGCCACGCTTCCTGAGAAGAGGGCCGCGAACGAACCGGCCACTGGCGTCGCGCTGATCGGGTTGTAGACGTAGCTCATCTGCGTCACCGGGCAGAGCGAGGCCATGCCCACGAAGTCGGCCTGCCGGTTGATGAACAGCTGGAGCGCGGACCAGCCGCCGAGCGAGAAGCCGACGCACCAGGTCGGCCAATAGGCCCCGTTGAGGCTCACGAGGTACGCCTTCACATGGTCCCACTCAGCCAGGAAGCGCCTGACGTAGCGCGTCCCTGGCGGCGAGAGCGGATCGCCGGCGAAGTCCGTGTTCAGCCCGGTCTGCTGCTGCGATCCGACCGGGCTCGCTAGAAGATCGGCCGGATAGGGGATCGCGACCGTCTGCCAACCGTCGGCCTGGAGCGCAGCGGCGAGATTCGAGAGCTGAGAGGTCGAGGCCCACGCGTCGAGCGTCTGTCCGAGGCCGTGGAGAAGGACGACCGTGCCCCGAGTCAGCCCGCCACTGGCTGGCGTGACCGTGACCGACCCGGCGTTGATTGCCGGGACCGGCAGCGCGCTGGCGGGCAGCGGGTTGCCCTCCCACTCACAATGCGGGTTCCCCGCCATCTCAGACCCCGACGCTGGCGCGCATGAGCATCGGGCCGTAGGGCGTCGCGCTCGAGCTCGGCACGTTGTTGTTCAAGTTCGCGTAGGTCTTGAACGTCCCAGCCGCGTTCGTCACGGCTGCCGCCCATGCGAAGGCGTAGATCGTGTTGTAGACGAGGCCGGTGAGGTAGATGAAGGTCCTCGAGCGCGCGACGGCGGTCTGCCCGATCACCGAGGCGCGAGGCATCCTGCCCCAGACCGCCGCGAGGGTGACACCTGCGGTGTAGTTGAACGCCGGCGTCCACGGCTGGCTGGCGAGGGTCGTCTGGATCGACGGGTTCGTCGCGCCTGCGGCGTTCGCGCCGTGGCTCGAGATGTGCTCAGAGTTCGTCCCGTCGGTGATCGTGAAGAACTGATTGCCTGCCACGGCCAGCGGCAGCCCGCCGCCGCTCAGTTCGATGTTGTCATAGGAGGCGGTCGTGAGCAAGCCGGTTGTGGTGCCGCCGCCGTGCTTGTTCTGGCCGTTGGCACTGACGACCACCGAGGCTCGGTTGAGGTCGAGCAGGCCCCAGACGCCGTTGTACGTGGCGTCGCCAGCGACGTCGGCCTCGAGCTCGACCATGATCGTGCCGTCCCAGCCAGAGTCGTTCGGAGTCGTGAACGTCACGCTGACGTCGGCCGCGAAGCCGAGGTCCTTGAGAGTCCTGAGGGTCACCTTGGCCGTCGTCGCGGTCTGAATGTTGCCGTTCGCCGCCGAGACGGCCAGCGCCAAGCCGTTGAACTCGGCCAGGTTGACCATCGTCGCGACGTGGAGCGCGCCCTTCGTGGCGAGGCCGCCGGACGTGACCGGGATCGGCGTGCTCGAGGCCGCCATCTGCGACGGCATGTTTGCCCTGATCAGGGTCTCGATTTGCGCCGACGCGACCAGCGCGTTGTTCGAGAAGTAGACGTGCCACTTGACGCCGTCCGAGACGAACGTCATCGAGCTCCACTGGACGTCCCACGCCTGCACCGCGCCGTCGATCGTGACGGCGCCCATGTTCATCGCGTAGGTCGGGCTGTTTGCATCCATTCGCTGGACACCCCACATGGACCCGGCGTCCGCGACCGCCGGCTGGACGATCGTGACCGCCTGCTCGGCGTAGACACCGAGGCACTTTCCGATGACGCCGTTGATCGTGCCCGTCGTGTCGACGGTCGTGAGCACCAGCCAGTAGGTCGCGTTCGGCGGCGCGTTCCCTGTCGTGTTGGCGATGCAGAGGTAGGAGACGCCGCCCGACGTGCAGCCTTGCCCAACGGTGTAGGCGGTCCCATTGTTGTAGGCCGAGAGCGCGCCCGAGAAGGATGCGACCGTCGGGAAGCCGTTCCCGATGAAGCCGATCGCGTTGTCCTCCTTGGCCCAGCCCGCGACCCAGAGAGAGCCCTCAGCCCAGCTCTGAGCGGTCGTATCGTTCTGGCCGCGCAGGATTGTCGCGGTGCCGGCCCCGGACGTGTACGCGATGATGAGGCAGTCCTCGCGCTTCGTGATGGCCCGAGTCGTCGCGTCCTGAACGAAGAAAGTGATCCGGATGGCCTGATTGCCAGTCAGCGTGGCCGGTGGCGGGTTCTGACCGGCACCGCCGATGTTCCCGACCAGGCCGGCGCTCGTGAGCAGCGTGGTGCCCGCGCCGAGCGCGTTGGCCCCGCCGGCGACATCGATCGCTCCGGCGAAGGCGTTCGCCCGGACGTAGGTGTAGGTGGCCACGGGCTACGCCGTGGCCGGTGGTGCTCCCGCTACCGCCGCGTCCCATGCGGCCTTCGCAGCAGCGAGCGGGCCCAGCTCGGGCATCGGCTCGCCCTCGACGAGCCCGGTCGCGAGCAGCGTCTCGTGCGTCTTCAGCGCGAGCTCGTCGACGTGCTCGAGCGGCACGGCGAAGCACTCGTCCGCGAGGTCGTATCGAGTGCCGTCGGCCACGGTGACGATCCCCTGGAGCGGGATCGGCGTCCCGACGATGACGTGCGTGTTCGCCAGGTGGCCGAGGAAGTCGCCCTCCGCAGCTGCCATGCCTGGGTGCCCCGTGAAGTCGTAGAAGTAGTGCGGCGATCCGTCGGCCTTGGTGCCGATCCGGACCTTGGTGGGCTTGAAGTCGTCAGTCATCCGGCCACCGAGAGACTCAGGCCGGCCGCAAGGATCACGACCGTGCAGTTGGGTGGCGGCTGGAGCGTCGCCGAGAGTGCGCCGCCACACAGCGGCGTGGTGCCGGTCGACTCCCACACGACGAACCAGCCGAGCGGCGCTGAGGCCGTCCAGCCGGTCGCGGCGTAGGAGACAGCCGAGTTGGGCCCGGTCTTGGCGCCGTTCACGGCGGCGGTGAACTGGCCCGTCTGCTTCGAGTAGCCGGTGCCAACTTCCTCACCAGTGCCGGTCAGGACCGACCCGGCGACCGGCGTCGCGACGTGGAGGCTGATCTTCATGTTCGTCGAGGCCGCCACGATGGCATCCATGGCCGCGTTCGCGGTCGCTGCGGTCAGGAAGTTGAGCGCCACGCGCTACCTCCGGTTCTTTCGACGGCTGGCCTTGGCCCTCTTGGCGGCGCTTCGATCGCGATGGGGGTGCCCGGTCGCGGCCCGCTTCACAACGGCGGGGCCGCTGCTCGAGTATTCGCAGTAGGCCACGGCGTCAGTCTGGCACCGAGGGGTCGGCGATCGGGGGAGACGCGCCGGACGCCAGCACGTCGTCGGCGATCTTCGCTTCCGCCGCCTCCGTCGGGTGCTCGGCCTCGCGCACGACGTCGCGGAACATCTCGCCGACGTGCTCGCCGGCCTCCTCGTCGCGCTGGATGGTGCGCGCCTCATTGCGCGCCGTGATGCCGACGACGATCACGAAGCTGGCGCAGAGATTGGGTCCGATCCTCGAGCTGTCGAGTGGCCAGAAGTCGGCCAGGAATCGCGCCCAGCCGAAGGCGACCACGAACAGGCCCATGACGATCGCGACGATCGCAAGGCCGACCGCGAGGCCGATCAGCAGCCCGCGTAGGTGGTGACGGACGTGCTTCAGGTGATCTTCAGCGCGCCGGCCGCGAGCGTGATCAGGAACACGAAGCCCGATGCGGCGACGCCGCACCAAAACCCAATCCAGGGGAGTCTCATGGGGCGAGCCTACGACCGGCCGGTCGAGATCTCGGGAAAGGCCCGCCACTCGCCGGCGGGGATCTCGCCGAGATCGCCGAGCTCCTCGAGGAGACGGGCCGCGGCGTTGTCCCAGGTGAGCCCGGAGATCTCGGTAGCCCCGACCGCGGCGCGCACCTGGGCTTGGTCGTAACTCGTGTACACGAGCCGCATTGCGGCGAGCAGCTCGTCGGCGTCGGGCTCCCACCAGTGCCCGAGCTCGCGCCAGTCGCCGTACTCGGTGGCGGCGATCTGGTGCCAGCCGATCGGCGTGCCGTAGCGGGCGAACTCGTGCTGGCCGGCGGCGTCCGCCAGGATCGTCGGGCAGCCCTGTGCGATCGCCTGATGCGGGCAGAGCCCCCAGCCCTCGCCCCTCGAGCCCGAGACGTAGCAGTGGGCCATCTCGGAGAGCTGCACCTCAGCAGCTGGGGTGAGCTTGCCGTTCAGCCAGACGACGTCAGGATCGTCGCGGGAGCGCTCCCTGAGCGTCCCAGCCGCGTCGGGGGCTCCTGGGTGCAGCATCAGTCGCGGCCGGGGCTCTCCCGCGCTCACGAGCTCGTCTCGCAGCGCCTGGAACGCGTCGAGCACGAGGTCGAGGCCCTTGCGGTACCACCAGCGGGCCCCGACGGTCAGGAACGTGAACGGATCCGCCGGTGGGCGCTCGGTGAAGTGCCAGCGCTCGGGGTCGACGCCGAGCGGGATCGTCCGGACGTCGGGGTGGTGGCGGGCGAAGGTGCGACGGTTGGCCTCACAGGGCACCAGCACCGTGTCATAGCGGCCGAGCGGCTCGACGAACTCGTGAGGCAACTCGGAGGTCTCGAACATGGTGAGCAGCACCCGGCGCTGGCCGGCCCACGCGCCTCGAGCCGTCGCCGGCAGCTGCATGAAGAGGGCTGTCGCCGGCACGCTCGGGCCGCCCTCGCGCACCCAGCTCATCTCGACGCCCCGGCGCCGCATCGAGCGGATCAGGTTGGCGGCCATCGAGCCATAGCCGTAGGTCTCGAGGTGTGGGACTCGGACGAACTCCACGGCGAGCCGTCGCCCGCTGATCAGGAGCGTGTCGTCTCGTCGGTGGCGAGCTCGGTGGCGACGCGGGCCTGCTCAACCTCGATCCGGTTCAGCGCGTCGCGCGAGGTCTTCCCGTTGTCGATCTTGGAATCGACAATGAGGGCCTTGCCGGTCAGGATCAGCGCGTCCAGCTTCCTCGAGTGATCCTGCACCACGTCGACGAGACCATGGGTCGGATGAGGATTCAGATCGGTCGGCTTGGCGGTGGTCAGCATTGCGTAGATCGCCCGGACCATCGCGTACATGGTCCGATTCTTGGTGAACACATAGGTGATCCCGCTGATGAGGAAGGCCGCGACGACGATCGCGATGATCTGCCCCACGCTCGCGGTTATCACGGTGCCCGACATCACCGGGTGCCTCCCGCCTAGGACGTGCTGGTGTTCGCCGCCCGCGCCTTCTCGGCGTTGCGCTGGCGGGTTGCTGCGGCCTTCTGGCCGCGTGTCAGCGCGTCGGTCTCGCGCACCGCAGCGGACTTCTTGGCCGGCTTCGCCTTGGGTGTCGGCTTCGCCGGCTCCTTGTCCTTGGCGAAGGCCGGCTCTTCGTTCATGCTCATCGGGACGCGGGCAGCGAAGCCCGAGCCCGGCAGGGCCGGCAGCGAGCCGCCGGCCAGCAGGTAGCCCTGGTTGAAGAGCGCCTCACGATTGGGCATGGACGTGATGTCGAGCACCTCGCCGACCTCGTAGAAGAGCGGCGTGCCGTCCTCGGCCGTGCCCTTGCGGATCGGCTTGGCGACTGTCGCGGTCAGCTGCGCCATCAGATGATGGTGCCGCTGAACACGCCGAGGCCGGCACCCACCACCTTGAAGACGTAGGAGAGCGTGGCCTCGATGCGGTCGGAGTCGATGTGCTCCATCCGGTACTTCTTGATGGCGGTCGTCAGCCCCATCCCGCCCGAGATGCCGGTCCACTCGAAGGTGTAGCCGGCAGAGGCGGTCCGGATGCCGGGCTTGGGCGCCCGGTAGCAGAGCAGCACGCCGCTGGCCATGATGAAGGCGTTGGACGCCGTCTGGCCCTCGGCTGCGGTGTTGTAGATCGCGCTCGACACGATCACCTCGTCGACGCCGAAGTAGGTCGCCATGATCTCCTCGGTGACGACGTCGCGGCTCGTGTACTTGATGCGGTCGATCAGCACGGGGTGGTTCTGCAGCGCGCAAAACACGTCAAAGCTCATCACCATGACGTTGGCCAGCTTGCCGGTCGCGAGCTTGACCAGCTTCTTCCAGTAGTTGATGTCGACGAGCGGCTGACTGTTGGTGTAGTCCGACCACTTGACGGTGTTCGCCGTGCCTATGACGCCGCCGCCCGTGGTCGTGATGTCCTGGCCCCACACGCCGGTCGTGAAGTAGGCAAGCGCCCACTGGACTTCCTGACTGATGAGTGCCTGAGTGGTCAGCCAACTCGTGGCGTCGAGATCGGCGTCGAGCGGGTCGTCCTCGTCGGCACGCGTGTCGTCGTCGATGTCGTGGTGTAGCGACCACTTTTCGCAGACGTAGCTGCGCTGCAGGATGCCGTAGCCGGATCCCGACGACTCGGTGCCGGGCGCGCGACGCTTGAACGTGTCGCGGAAGAAGTCGTCCTTGTTGTACTCGAAGTACAGGTCGGACTTCTTCTTCACGGGCAGGAGCGGGAAGACCCTCGTCGCTGCGAAGTCCATGTCGTCCTGCTGGTACATGATCGATGCGTTCGACAGGATCGCATCGACGTGGACCTGGCTGAGTGTGGGCTGGGGCACGTTCGCTCCTTAGAGGACTCGCCCGGCGAACCGGAGGAGGATGGTTCCGACGTCGGACGCCGCGTGGGTGTAGAGCGCGATGCCGACGATCCAGTCGCCGATGTCGGTGCCCGACGTGGTGTCGATCGCGGAGCTGACGTCGCTCAGCGTCGACGGGGGCGCGGTGATCACCTTGCCTCCCGAGTCGATGGTGAGCAGGTCGCCGGCCACGATGCCGCCGGCGCCGACGACGCACTTGGACACCCCGGCGATGCAGATCGCGACCTCGTCGCCGGCCTTCTGGGCGTCCTGGACGATGCCGAGCGGCGTGTCGGTCGCAGCCGCGATGGTGGTCACGTCCGTCCCGTACTTGTCCGTCGTGGCCGCGCACTTGACGAAGTAGAACTGCTTCGCCGACAGGTCGACGGACGAGATGCCGGTGATTCGGGTCTGGACTGCCTCGGTGCCCATGTCAGTCTCCTGCCTGCTCGGCGGCCGCCTGGGCCGCGAGGTCTCGGTTGGCGAGGGCCGCCTCGACGATGGCCTTCTCCTTGGTCATCGGCTTGTCGGTCTCCCTGGACTTCGCGAGGATGGTCTCGGCCATCGCGTCGAGCTGGGCCTGCGCGGAGCCCTCGCCCGGAGGGGTGAAGACGCCGGCGGACTTGAGGAAGCCGACCTGGGTCTTCGCCTGCTCCTCGAGGCCGTCGAGCAGCTTGTCGAGCTCGCCGGCGAGCTCGGGGTTCTCGGTACGCGCCTTGCGGAGCAGCTTGCCCACCTTCTCGAAGTCGTAGGCCAGGTGCTGGCGGGACTTGGCGAGAGTGATCTCGCGCTCGGTGTCGCGCTCCTCGCGCTGCTTGGCGAGCTCCTTCTCGGCGACGTCGACGCGGTCGCGCTCCTTCTTGAGCTCGACGTCGTGGCGGTCGCGCTCCTTGCGCATGGCCGTGGCCACGTCGGCGGGCAGGTCGGCGAACTCGTCGGGCGCGGTCGGGACCACGACGCCGGTGCCGGCGAGGGCCGATGCGAGCGTGGCCGCGCGGTCCTTCTCCTTCTTGAGCTCCGCCTCGACGGCGGTGTTCCAGATCACCGCGTCGTCACGCTCCTTGACGAGCAGGGCCTCGACGGCGTCGTTCCACACCTTCGCGCCCTCGCGCTCCTTGGCGAGCAACTGCTCGGGGGTGTCTGCGGGCATTGTGCCTCCTGGGGTGGACGAGCCGGCGGCCCGGAATGCTTCGAACACGCTCGCCGCCTTGCCGTCCTTCGACTTCAGCAGCATCCATCCCTCGATCTCGTGAGCCGGGTGGGCGACTCCCGAGGTCTCGTTCGTCTTGATGCTGACGAGCTTCGGCGCGGTTTGCGTGGCGGGCACTGAGCGTCACGGTAACCGCCTGTGATCTGTCGGTGGTGACAAGCACGCGACGAAGCCCCCCGACCTGTTGAGCCTGTGGCTCAGGGTCGAGGGGCATCCCTCGCCGCCGAGCGGATCGCTGACGCGCCGCTCACGGTCGCCGCTCGAAGCCGGCGCCGCAGGGTTCGCACCCTACGGCCGCGGTGTCACGGCCGGATCTGTGTGAGCGACACCGCGTCCCAGGAGTGGCCGTTCCACTCTCGGCACCCACGCCAGTCGCCGAACGTCCGGCAGTGGATCGAGCCGGTCACGGGGGCCGCGTGCGCGGGCGATGCGACCGCCGCGATCATGATGCCGCCGGCACTCAGGGCCAGAGCGGCGATCGCCAGTGCCATTGTTGACCTATTCATGAATTGCTCCTTGTCTTGACGGGTCGCAGCTCGAATCGGAAGACCGAGATCGTCTCGCGGGTCTTGGGGATGTGCACGCGGATCTCGTCCTCGCCGTCCCAGCCGGCGAGCGAGCGCTGCAGGGTCACGACCACGCCGCGCCCGACGCCCTCGACGTGCACCTCGTCGCCGGGCGCGTAGTCGCTCACGACGACACCTCGCCGAACAGGTCGCCCGGCTCGAACACGAGCGAGCGCCACACGTAGATCTTGCGGTGCGCCTGGTGGCGCTGCGTGCGTCGGCGCTCGGTGGTGATGGCGATGAGCCCGCGCTTGGCGCCGGCCGTGAACACGGCACCCATGGCGGACGGCGTCGGCGGCTCGTCGAGGCCTTGGTCGGCCAGGATGCCCCAGACGTCGTCGCTGGTAAGCGTGAGCTGTCGCGTCGCGATTCTTTCCAGCGCGCGGTTGGCGGCGTCGCGCCACTCGGTGCCGGCGCTCAGCTCGGCGCGCGCCTGGGCCCGATCGATGATCGTGTCGGGGTGCAGCTCGACGGCGATGCGCCAGCTGCCCGACTCCTCGCGCGTCCACTCGTCGACGAGTGGCCCGTAGCCGCGATCGATGGCGCGGGCCAGCACCGTCTCGAGGCCCGAGCAGTTGCCGAGCTGGATCAGCGAGCCGCCGGCTGTGCCGTGCAGCACCAGCGTGCCGTCGAAGCGCATGCCCTTGGGATGGGCAAAGAGGATGGAGGTCGCGCTCATCGGTCGAGTCTGTCCATGGCGTCGTAGTACCCGTCCTGCTGGGCCTCGTCGCCGCAGTGGCAGCCTTCGACGTCCGGCCCGGAGTAGCCGTCGGCGAGGGGGCACCACCGCTCGTGGACCGTCGCCGGCGCCACCTCGAGGCGGCCCTTCCGGATCCGCAGCGGCTCGCCTCGCTCGAGGGCACGCGCCGCTGCCCATACGTCGGCCCCGGTGAGGGGCCGCACGTGGTCGGCCTGGATCTGGAATTCGACCACGTCGTGGGCGGCGCCGTCCTCGCGCTCGAACACGGCCACGAACCAGCTGCTGCCAAAGAGGGGCGCCATCACAGTGACGGGTCTCCACCGAGGATCGCGACGTCGCGTGGGTTGTGCTCGTCGGCGGGGTTCAGCGGGCTGCGGCGACTCAGCCGGGATTCGGGGGTGAGCCATGCGCCGCCGGCGCCTTCGACCCAGTAGTGGGGATCGAGGCGCGTCGAGACGCGCGTCACCGTCACGTCGAACTTGAGCTCTCCGAGCGTGAGCACGAGCTCGTCTCCCACCTTGTACTGCGCGGCGTTCACGCCCGGACCTTGTCGCAGAACGCCTCGTACGCCGTGCGGTACTCGCAGTCCGCGTGGTGGCTCATCGGCGAGACCGCGGGGGGCTGCTCGGCGAGTCGGGTACAGGTGCACCGGATCTTGTCATCTGCCATGCCGGGACTGTACCCCTGTCCAGTCCGTGCGGCAAGCATGCCGAAGCCCCCCGCTACCCGGCATGGATCCGGACGGGGGGCTTCGGACTTGTGACGCGGGGCGCGCCCCGCTGTGTCAGTTCTGGGCTGGCGCCCCGAAGTCCGCGCCGAGGGCGCTTGGGACGTCCTTCGCCACGACGAAGTCCTGGGTGAACGGCGTCAGCGGCGTGCCGCCGTCGGCCGTGCCCGTCACGCTCAGGGTCGTGGGCACCGTCACCGGGCCCAGCGCCGTCACCGTGAAGGTGCCATCGGCGTTCGCCGTGAAGCCGAGCTCCGTGGCGTCCGGGCTGAACGTGCCGGCGAGCGAGCCGGCATCGACGGTCGAGCCCGGTACGGCGAAGCCCTCGCCGTCGAGCGCCTTGGGGGTGCCGACGACGTGCTGGTCGTTGAGCAGCTGGATTGGGATCATTGCGGTTTCTCCTCGTTCGGTTGTGGTTGTCCGAAGACGACGCCGAGCGTAGTCGGGGCGCTGGGGTCGCATTGGTGAGAGTGATGGCGTCGGCGGTGCCGGCGCTCCCAGTAGACGAGCCACGGGCAGACGGCATCCTCGCACCATCTGTCGTCGCCGGCGTCCTCGGCCCACTGCTCGTCGATCAGCTCGATGAGCTCCTTGCCATCCTCGTCGCTGGTCATGCCGTCGATCATTGCACTCAGCAGCTCCGCAGCCAGCCGTCGGTGATGAAGCCGTGCCAGTGCGAGCCGTCCCGGTAGGAGCCGGGCTCGCCGCGCGCCACGCGCTCGTGGACGTCGGGGAAGTTGCGCCAGCACTCGACGTCGATCGAGGGGGTGACGGTGAGCAGCGGCGCGGTACCGCTCACGTCCCAGAGCTGGTGCGGTGGATCGCTCGCGCGGTCGGTCGTGCGCCACGAGATCTGGCCGGGCAGCCCCGGCTCGACGGGCTTGTCGTTCGGCAGCACGATCCACCAGCACTCTCGATCGGGCAGATCGCCCTCGGGGTAGCGCCAGATCATGCCCGGCACCTCGAGCTTGCCGCCGGGGAAGGGATCGACGATGACGAGCGGGAGGTTCACGCGACCACCAGCTCGCCGGCGCGGAGGAAGCCGTGCCAGTCGCCACTCTGGATCGAGCCGGCGCCGGCCTGGCAGGTCTGCCCGGCCTTGTCGACCGTGACGTTGGGTGGCTCGCCGTGGCGGATCCAGCAGCGGTGCACGGTGTCGTCGGGCAGCCCGCAGTTGGACGCCCTCGAGTTGATGTCCCAGTGGCGGCTATTGGGCAGCATCACGATCAGATGGCGGCCGTCGCAGTTCGTCCAGCCGTCGAAGCACTTGATGCCGTCGAGGCTGTGCTTCCAGCCCTCGGACCATGAGCCGAACTTCGTCGTCGAGGCCCAATACATGCAACCCGGTGAGAGCTCGCCGGTCGGCGTGTCGTAGCGGCCGTCCGTCGACGCGAAGCCCCAGCACTTCTCGCCGGCCCACGCAGCGCCGCAGCGATGGCATCTGGTCGGAATGAACGCCGGGTCGATCCCAGACGTCGCCCAGGGCACCCGCTGGAAGTGCTGCTGGTCGGAGAGCCCGACGCTCGTCGCCGTGCAGGTGCCCCAGTACGCTCCTTGGAAGTAGCGATCGCCGACGCGAGTCGCCAGCACGCAGCGCACGTTCAGCTCGTCGGCGCGCCGCTGGTGTCGACGACGGACGGGTCGATCTCGACCTCGATCACGCCAGTGGACCCGCCCATCGAGTAGCCGAGGATCCGCCCGTCGAGCACCATCAGCCACGCCCACGGCTCCCAGACGACGCCGAGGAACGCCGTGTTGGCCGGCAGCTCGACGCTCTGGGTCTTTCCCGTCTGGGGGTTGATCATCTGGACAGTGCAGGGGTACGGCCACATCATCAGCTCGACCCAGCGGCCGGCGACGATCGCGGTGTTGTGCTGCAGGCGGATGGCGCGGTCGGTCATCTCGCTGTAGCGCCAGAGCGTGGCGCGGAGCTGCTCGGCGTCCGTCCACTCGCCGTGGGCGTCGAGCTTGTTCGGCACGTACCAGGGCGCGAGCGTGTAGCGCAGCGCGGCGTCCTTGGCCATGACGTCGCTGCCGTAGGGCAGGCGGAAGTTCGCGACGCTCATCGAGCTCATCGGGGCCGGAACGTGGACGCTCGAGGTGCCCGGTTGGGACTCGGCCATCGGCTGCTGCATCGTCGGCGTGTCGATGTCGAAGTCGTCGTCGCCGTTCTCGTCGTCGTCCGGCGGGATGAGGCTGAGCTTGCAGACGCCCCGAGGGTCGATCGGGCCGGACACCCAGCGACAGGTGCCCATCTTGACCACCTGGCCGGCGATGAGCTGCGGGGTCAGACCGGACCAGCCGGCGCAGTTCGCGCAGCACTGGCCCTGCGACGGCATCGGGTACGGCGCTCCCGGATTGGAGTCGCCGGGCACGGAGTACTCCACCGAGACGTCGTCCTGGTCCCAGCGGCCGAGCTCGTCGACGATCTGGTCGTAGGTCGTCTCGAGGATCTCCTGTTGGGGCGTGAGCGGATCGGTCTCCGGGTCGTACGCGCTGAACAGCTCGGGGTCCGGGGCGGGCCCGCCGGTCGTCACCGGCTGAGCACCCAGCGCGTAGTCGTTGCGGTCCGGCCCGACGCAGACGCTGACGGCCGCGAACGTGAGCGTCTCGCCGCCGACGTCGGGCTCGGTCACCCGTGCGTCGTAGGCGAGCGTGACGTGGGGCGTGAAGCCGTGCTCCATCGACACGTCGAAGGCACCCAGCGCGTCGAGCAGGCGCTGGCGCGCCGCCGGCAGCTCGGGTGCGTCGATCGAGAGGTACGTGACCGGCTCGGGGCCGGCCGTGAAGAGCCCCACGCCGGCGATCTGGCCGACGATGGCCGGCGTGGCGGCCGCCCACGCCGCGACGGTCCTGCGCAGCGAGGCGGGGTCCTCGAGCTCGTCGGCATCGCCGAGATACGCGAGCGTCAGATGCAGCTCGGATGGCGCGTCGCCGCCCGGCAGCGCCACCTTGGAGGCCAGAGCCGGCGGCAGGAAGAGCGCGACCATGACGCCGCTCGGGATGTCGTCGTCGTCGTCGACGGAGAAGTCCGCCATCGACGCGGTGGTGGTCACTGCCCTGGCAGTCCGCCGATGGGCCCCGTGCCGCCTTCGCCGGCGCTGCCGGAGTTGTCGACGCTGCCCGTGCCATCGCACATCGAGCACTTGCCCCCGGAGCGCTTGCCGCTGCCCTTGCAGCCCGGACAGCTCGCGCCGGCCTTGTCGAGGGGCTGGGTACTGGTGGCGTCGGAGGCGACGTCCTGGGCGTGGAGCGTGGCGGCCTGATTGAGCACCTCGGCGGCTGTCTTCAAGGCGGCGAGCACCTTCTGGTCGTCGTCGTCGGAGACGTCCGGGTCGACGGTCTGGGCCTGGACCGCCGCGTGCACGGCGTCCTGGGCGGTCTTGATCTGGGCGCTGATGATCTTGTCGCCGGCGTAGGCGGCCTTGGCCATCTTCAGGAACGGCTGGACGTTCTCGAGGGCCTTGGCGAGCTGGGCCGGCGTGGCCACGCCGGCGCCGGCACACGTCGGGCACCGCGTGGTGTTGGCCTGGATCTTGCCCGTGCCGTCGCACGTCGGGCAACTCTTGGCGTCGCCGGCAGCCTTGGCCAGCGCGGCCGGCAACCGGGCCGTGAAGGTGGGGCCGAGCTTGGTGGCGATCGCCTTGAGCTTCGCCTGGGCGGCGGCCCTCGCCTGGGGATCCTTGATCGCCGTCATGGCCTTGGCGTGGTCGGCAACGTCCTGGGGGATCACCACCGGGAAGGTGCGATTCGGGCCGGCGTGGTTGGCGTCGGGCACGTTCTTGCGCTCGACGCCGCCCCCGGTCGACTGGTCGAACGCCTTGGCGAGCTCGCCGACGGGGAAGAGGGTGATGGATTCGGAGCCGTCCTCGCCGCGCAGCAGGGCCGCGTCGACGGTCTCAACGCCGTTCGCGAGCAGCGCGACGGCCATCTTGCGGATGCCGGCGCCGATTCGCGCGTCGTCGGACTTGATGAGCTCGGCGGTCCGCAGCTCGACGATCTCGAGGATCTCGCATTCCGGGGCCATCGCCGTCACGCTAACCCGCGCCGGCGATGGCCCGGTGGCTACGGCTGAGGCGGGCCGGCGGTGCTCGCGAACGGTCCGTGCCGGCTCGTGTCCCACTCGAAGACGTACGGCGCCATGATGCCCTTGTCGTGCTCCTGCGCCGCGAATCGGTCCGCGTCGACCTTGAGCGTGAAGACGCCGAGGCAGGTGGCGTTCGGCTTGATGCTCGTCCACACGACCCAGAACATCACAGGTTGAACCCCGTGACAAGGCTCGGCGCGCTGGCCGCCTGACCGAGGTACGGCAGGCCGAGGAGTTGCTCGGCCGCCCGGAGCACCGAGTAATGGTTCAGGCTGGTGGCGATCTTCGTGCCGGGCTTGACGCTCGGTGCAATGACGACGAGCTCGACGTGGCAGGACTGGTCGCCCGGATTGGCGGCGCAGTTCTCGCCGGCGCTGGCGGGCTCGCCCTCGTCCCATACGACGAAGATCGCCGTGTCGCCGGTCTGATAGACGGGCGTCGCCTCGATCAGGGGCAGCACCGTGCGCAGCCAGGCGTCGCTCGTGCTGAGCCCGCAGTCGTGGCCGTCGTTGCAGAGGTTCGGGGTCACGAAGGCGAAGCTGGGCGCGGAGGCCTCGCCCCGGAAGTCCCAGGTGAGGTTCGACCACTTGGTCAGCGGGCCGAATGGAACGTCTCGGGTGCCGCAACTTGCATTTCCACTGGTGAAATACACCTGGGGGTTGTGCTTGGGCACGTAGATGCCCGAGCCGGACCAGTCGCAGTTGGACGGCATCGTCTCCTCGTAGCTCTTGGCCACGGTCTGGGCGAAGATGCTTCGCGCCGACGTCGTGCAGCTCGAGGGCGTGCAGTCGCCCGTGAAGGGCTGCAGCTGGGCGAGTGGGATCCCGGCCGTCATCGCGAGGTAGTTCGGCAGGCTGTTGTGCGTCGTCGAGTGGTAGTTGGTCGCCAGCCCGCACCCCTTGGCCACCGAGTCCAGGTACGGCATCGAGCCCGCCGTCGAGCTGTAGGAGTGGTTCTCCTCCATGACCACGACGACGTGCCTGATGACCGGGGCCTTCGCGAGCACGCCGCACGCCGGCGTGGTGCGCGGCAGCGTGGCGCCCTTGGCGTTGTTGTCGAGCCAGACGACGCCGACGATGATCGCGACGACGATGAGGATCGTGACGAGGATGGATCTCGGCCTCATAGGTACTGCCCCGGCATCCTCGTCTCGGCGAGCCCGATGCCGATCTGGGAACGAGCGCGCACCTCGAAGAGCTGCGCGAGCGTCGCCTCGGTGGCCTCCTTCTCGCCGAGCCAGACAGCGGCCTCTGTGGGGCTCATCGTCGGCACCTCGACGTGGGCGAGGCAGCGACCCGGCCTCGTGAGGGCTGGATGCAGCTTGTGCAGCTCCTCGTTGGTGCTGAGCAGCACGAGGAGCCGCAGTCCCTGGCCGATCAGCCCGTCGGTGAGGTTGAAGAGCCGCGCGATCGACTGGTCAATCTCGTGCTCCTCGGGGCAGAGGAAGGCGCCGGCGTCCTCGATGACGAGCAGTCGCCAGCGGTCGTCCCCGCCTTCCTGTCCCGTGAGCATCATCGTCACGAGATAGCTGGCCTCGCCGAAGGCGCGTTCCGGGTCCGTCACGTATTCGACATCGCACCACGCGCGCCACGAGTCGGCGATCGCTCGGATGGCTGTCGTCTTTCCGGTGCCGGCCGGCCCGTGAAGCAGGAGGATCTTGCCGCCGTCGACGGGCGGGCCGTCGAGCGCCATGACCTCGGCGAGCTCGGCCCGCGCCGCCGCGGCGTAGTTCGCCTCGATCGACTCCCATGCGGGCACGTCGACGGACCGGATCGTGCTGTTCGGCCCGTGCTCTGTGCCATACCAGAAGCGGATCCGCGCCGTGCCGGCGGGCTGAGGGTCGAGGGGCTCGACGCCCGCCATCACCGCCGCGAGCACCTCGAGCGCATGCCCCTGGGCGTCGACGCCGTCGGCCACCACGATCACGGTCAGATCACCGTTGGCGTTGGACTCGGTCGTCACGATAGTGCGGTCGTCGTAGCGGAAGAGCGCCTCCTCGGCACTCGATGACGGGAAGCACCACGAGCTGATCAGCTCGCCGCCGGCCACGTCGAGAGCCGTGGTCTTGGATCGCTGGAGGGCGTGCGCCTGATGCGGGTGCTCCATCTCATTGGCGAGCGTCTCGCGACGGCCCATGGTGGAGAGCGTGCCCCAGTTGGGCCCGGTCATCACTGTGAAGATCGATCTCATGCCGGCACCAGCTCCTGCCACCAGTCGAAGTCGAAGTCGAGCCCGGTGCCGGGGAGCGCAAGGCCCTGTCGCAGCGCCTCGACCTGGATGTCGCAGGTGTGCGACGTCGCCGGGAGTGCTCGGGCGAGCGACACCGAGCTCGAGGACCCACGATCAGGCGTCCAGGTGGTCTTGGCCCCGGTCGGCGTCACCCGCATCTCCATCGTGCCCCACAGGTCGGTGCGGATCCCGCCGAGATGTGCGGACCCGACGAGCGATGGCCAGGTCTGGCCGAGGTGGATGTTGATGTCGAGCGACGTCGCCGTCCCGTCGTCCTCGGCTGAGTCGATCTCGGCCTCCTGCGGCTCCTTGCCGTCCGTCGCCCAGAAGATCCCGTCGTTGCGCTTCAAGCCGGCGAAGGCGGGCCGCCGGCAGTGGACGCGCACGATCGTCGGCGGCACATAGCCGACCTTGCGACCGAAGCCGAAGGTGCGGACCATGCCGTTCGCCTCGGACTGCGCGTGCCCGTGCAGGCCAGTCGCGTCGATGCGGAGCATCGCCTGGTCCCAGATCGTCCACGGCGAGCTCGAGGCGGGGTTCGCCGCCCAGCTGTAGAAGTCCGCGAGGAACGCCGACACCGAGGCGTAGGTGCTGAACAGCTTTTGCCACGCGACCTTGTAGCCGGCGGGGGGCGGCGGGAAGCCCAGCGAGACGACGGGCAGCCCGAAGCGCACCGTGCCGTCGGCGTTGCGCGTCTCGATGTAGTCGGTGTCGGTCTGCAGCGGGGTTGTGGTCATGCGGTCCAGGCGAGCCAGACGGTGTTCTCTTGCATGCGAGCCTCCTGTGGGTCGATGCCGACCGTAACAAGTGCCGATGCGTATTTGTTACATCTAACGGATTTACGCCTGGCCGGCGTCGACAAGGGCCTGGGCCCAGTCGGGCAGCTGCAGTGCGCCGAAGTCCGCCGTCATGTCGATGTCGCACTCGCAGTTGGGATGTGCCGGCGGTGCGTCGTCGCCGCTGTCGAAGCTGTCCTCGTAGGCGATCGGGCCCTGCGAGGCGTTGTCCTCGCAGATCGGGCACGCGCCGGCGGGGTCGGGCAGCCAGGTCTTGGTCGCCGTCGACTGGTCGAGCAGCCCCGAGTCGAAGGTCTCCTGGTAGCCGATGAGCCGGCCCTGCACCGCGCTCGAGGCAGCCTCGGTGCGCGCGATGGTTGCCGCGCGCATGTTGAGCAGCCGATTGGAGAACGCCTCGCCGGTCTTGGTCGCCTGGGCGACGGCCTGCTCGCGCGTCATGCCGCCCTTGATCGCCTGGTCGACGGCGGTCGCGAAGCGTTTGCGCACCCAGCCCGCCTGGACGTTGGTCAGCCCGATCGACTGGCGGATGATGGCGGCGGCCGCGCGTACGTCGCGCTCGCCGGCCATGGTCTGGCTCATCGTGTCGCGGATGGACTGGCGCAGCTCCTCGGTGATGTCCTTCACGAGCCGGGAGGACTGGGTGGCGGCCCAGTCGACGGCACGCTGGTCGATGCCGGTGAAGGTGATCTGCAGGGCCTGGTCGACCACGGCGCGGTCGGCGCCGGCGAGCCCCATCTTGACGGCGTCGGCGTTCACCATCTTGGAGAAGGCCTCGACCGCCTTGTCCTTCGAGACGCGGCCGAGCACGCTCGACGCGCCCTGGCCAAGGGCCTTGGCCATGGCATCCCACGGCAGCGCGCGGATCACGCTGTCGGCCGTCATCGCCTTGCCCAGCGCGCCGAAGCCGGCGGCGTCGAAGGCCTTCTGCAGCGCGGCGATCGCGGACTTGATGGCCTTCTCGAGCTCGCCCATGCCGGCGGGGCTCGTGCCCGTTGCCTTGGCCATGCGAATCTCGTGCAGGATTCGGCCGCGGTCGACGAGCACCGTCGATCCGCGCTTGGCGAACGGGCTCACTTCGACGCGGAGACGTTGTCCTCGACGTCGCCGCCGCCGGCACCTGGGGCGAGCTGGTCGCCCATCGGGTCGGTGGCCCCGACGGGGCCCTTGTCGCCGGGGTCCGGGCCCGTCGCGGCCGCCGGGTCGTCGGGCGGCTCTGCACCCGTGCCGTCGCCTGCCGGGGGTGCCGCGATCGCGTCGGCCGCGGCCTCCAAATCGCTCATCGGGCCCCTCGAGTAGGCGGCCGCGTCGTCCTCGGGGTCACGCGCCGGCAGGTCGGCGATCTTGCGCAGGTACTCCTCGAGCGTGCCGTCCGGGGTGAGCAGCCCCGCCTGGAAGAGCTGCAGCAGATAGGCGCCGAGGGCGGCGAGGTCGATCTGGCTGATCTGGCCGTACTTGAGCGTCGCCATGCGCGACACGTTCATCCCGTTGAGCTTCAGCAGCCGGGGGATGGCGTAGGCGTTCATGATCTCGGCGACGGACCGCACCCTCGCCTCGATCGACGTCATGAACAGGTCGATCTTGGAGATGCCGAGGTTGAACGCGCCGACGTTCTCGTGGCCCATGGTGAGGAAGTCGGCGAGCACCGCCATGGCGATGTTGGAGCGGTAGTCGTTGATGGTCTTGCGCACGTCGAACTGCCGCTGGCCGGGCGAGATGAAGAGCTCGATGTCGAGGATGCGGTTGTGCTCCTCGTCGAAGACCGAGGGGATCACGATGCCGTCGGACTGGTTGCGCTTGACGTTCTGCACCGTCTCGGTGAGGGCTGCGAGCGCGGACTTCTGGTCGTCGGTGGCGCTGTCGAAGAACCACTCCTCGGGCGCGTACGCCTTGAGCATGCCGGCGATGTCGCGCTCGATCCCGATCGCCTCGAACTCCCGGAAGCGGCGCAGGAACAGGTAGTCGATGACGCAGTTGCGGAGCACCGAGCGCCCCTCGGGGTTGCCTCGAGCGACCGTGGTGCGGAAGAGCAGCGACTTGTCGAACGGGATGACGTACATCGAGCCGGTCGCCGGGTCACGCTGCACCATGGCCACGACCGCGCCGTCGGGCCCGAACTTCCACTGGTAGAGGCTGTCCTGGGCTCGCAGCGGGAAGCCGGCCCAGCCGATCAGGCCGTCGTCGATCGTCGAGGTGTGCCCGCCCTCGTCGACCTTGTTCGGCCCGATGCGGCGCTTGTAGAGGATCTCGTGCCAGCTCCAGCCGAACGGCAGGAAGCCCAGGACGCCCTGCAGGTTCGTGTGCCAGCTGTCGTCGAGGTCGGTGAGGCAGCTCTCCAAGAACGCTCGCTGCTCCTCGTCGGCGTCGGTGGGCTCGGCGCCCTCCTCGTCGTCGCGATAGCTCTCGATCCACCAGTCGACCTTCAGAATGATCTGCTCGATCGCCCCGAGGAAGCCGCCGATGATCGACTCGTTGTCGGACATCTCGCGGTAGAGCCGGATGCCGGCGAGGCCCCTGAGCTGGGGCATGACGTCGTCGATGACGAAACCGCTGGTGCGCCAGAGGCCGGTCGCGCCCTGTGTCTTGAGCGGATTGACCTTGGGGACGGCGTTGGTGACGCCGGCTTGGGTGTTCTCGTACCCCGCCGAGCTGTCCGCCACTAACGCCTCTCGATCTTGACGGCGCGCACCTTGGCGCTCGCGTCCTTGAGGCTAACGCCCGCCCTCAGAAGTCTCTGGATTCGCCGGCGGTCGCGCACGCTGTGGCCGCCCCACACGCCGTGGCTGATCGGCGACGGATCGTCGAGGCCGGCGCGCAGGCATTCGAGCCGGCTCTTGCACTCGCCGTACGGCGCGGCATCGCCAGTGCCCCAGCAGTACTCGAGCGCGATCGTGGTCTGGTCACCGCCGCCACGGCCGGGGAACCACGGGCTGTCGGCGTGATGGTCGGCGTAGGTCTCCTGGGTCTCGAGGATGCCCCGTAGCGGCTCGCCGGTCTCGGCATCGGGCGGCAGCCGGCCCTTGGCCTCGAACGATTTCCAGCGGATCCGCGCCTCGTGGCGCGCGTGCTCCTGGGCGGCGAGACCCAGCGAGCGGCAGTTGGCGTCGGCGAACCATTCCGGGGCGAGGAGCCACGCCCACGCGTCGGCGTAGTCGGGCTGCAGCGGCACCTAGTCGCCGCCCTCGCGCACGACCGCGCAGCACGCGAGGAGGAAGAGTGCCTGGTGTTCGGTGAAGCCGGCCTTGATCAGCTCGCTGAACGCCTCGTGCGTGGCGACCGCGCCGGCGCCGAGCGGCGAGGGGTCGTCAGGCAGCTCGTCGTCGCGCCCGGCCACGAGCGCGAAGCGTAATTAGGCGGCTCGATCTATCCGTCGATGCGCGTGAAGTCGACGACGCTGCCGCGCGTGCCGGCCTCGGCGAGCTCGGTCGCCTCTTGCGCGGTCGTCGCGAACGCGAACCATCTCGAGCCGTCGAGAAGGCTGAGCTCGACGATGCGGATGTTCGCAGCCGGCTCGAACCACGAGACCATGGCCGCGCCACGTCGGCCTGGCTCGACCTCGTAGATCCTGCCGTCAGGCAGTGTGACGGTTGCCGGCTCGCTGCGCACCATCAGACTGTACCAGCGTCAGGTTCGGCATCGACGCCTCGATGCCCGTCTGGCGCCGGTGAGCGAGCACCCGTTGCTGGATGACGTAGCGCTCCTCGCGGCTGAGCACCGCATACACCTCGGCGAGCAGCTTCTTGCCGCCACTGAGTGCCGCCACGGGCACGCAGACGCCCTCGCCGTGCCCCACGGGGTGTGCCTTGCGGGCCTCGACGGACGCGCGCCGGTCATCGCGCTTGGCGGCGGCCTCGCGGCGTCTCGTCTCGGCCGCCTCGGACTTCTGGCGCTGGCGCTCGGCGAGCCGGGCACTGGTCTGGTCGAAGCGCTCGCGTCGGCGCTCCTCCTGCTCGAGCCGGCGTCGATCGAGGTACGCCTTGCACTCGTCGCAGAGGAACTGGTTGGCGTCGCGATGCCGCTTGACGGCGCCGGCGTGGCCGTGACGCGGGAGCGGGCCCCGCTTGGGCGCTCCTGGAGGGCGCTCGAGCTTGGGCGCGCGCCTGGGCGGCTGGCCGGCGTCGCGGCGTGCGAGTGCCTCGGCGATCTTGCGACCGTGCGGGCTCAGTGTCTCGAGGTGGCGCTTGACGGCGAGCTCGCAGAGTCCGTCGATCTCGTCGCCGCGTTTCTTGTGACGGACGACTGCGTTCCAGGTGCCGCACGGCGGTGTCGGTCGCGGCACTCGCCGAACCTACGCCGTCGCTGTCACCCGGCCGTGTCTTCGCGCGGCACGAAGCTGTGGTTGGCTCCGTGCCAGCGGTAGGTCATCAGCACCTCGGGGACGGATCGGAACGTGGCCTTCGAGCCCCTCGCGAGTCGCTGCCAGAATCGCCAGTCCGCGCCCCACTCGTCGCGGAAGCGATTGCGGTAGCTGAAGCGATCGAACAGCTCGGTCGTGAAGATGGCCGAGCCGTTGACGCAGGACTCTCGCTCGAGCAGTTCGTGGCTGAACGGCTGGTTGTAGCCCTCGTAGCCGCCCCTGCAGTACGACCAGACCACGGCGGGGTGGCCGAGCTGCTCGGCGGCAGCCAGCACCACCTCGACGTAGGTCGGATCGACCAGGTCGTCATCGGCGAGCATCATCACCCACTCGGTGTCGACGCCATCGAAGAGCGCGTTGTGATGCTCGTGGATCGGTCGCCGGCCGTAGTCGATCGAGACGACGTGTCGCGCCGGCTGGACGGTCTGTGCGCGCACCGAGGCGATGCACTCGACGAGCATGTCGTGGCGCTCGGGCAGCGACGGCGTGAGGATCGTGAGGTCGGCGGTCACCAGTCGTCGTCGTCCACGCCGGTGACGAAGCTCGTCACGGACTGCCGGGGCTTGGCGATGGACACCGCCGCGACGGCGCGTCCAGGGGTCTTCACGAGGTTCAGGCGTGTCACGCCGTGCACCAGCGCGTCCAGCCGGTCCGGGCTCGGCATCGGGCCGGTGCCACGGTCCTGGGAGTCCGGTGGCACCCAGCTGGTCATCTGGTCCTCGAGCTTGGAGAACGTCTCGGGCCGGCCGAGGTGGTGCGCCCGGCCCTGCTCATAGAGCGCCGAGACGGGACTGGCACGCACGCCCTTGGAGTCGCGTGCGTTGACGCGCTGGATCTTGCGAGGGTCGAGCGTCGGGCGCAGGTTCAAAATGAGCTCGTTGATCAACTCGTGGCCCTGGTTGCCCTCGGCGACGATGACTTCGGCGTCCCAGTCGTCGTACGCCTGCAGCGCGCGCAGGCCCCACTTGCGTGGGCTCGGCATGGCCAGCTTGTCGATCGTGGCGTCCTCGAGGATGTACGCGTGGCCGGGGCACTTGGTGAGATCGCACGTGAGCGGCTGGTGTGGGCCCCTCGCGACCACGATGATGCCGGTCTCGTCGGCGTCCTCGCCGGTGGTCACGGCGGGGTCGAGCGCGATGGAGATCTGGCTCAGCTCGCTGCGATAGACGGCGATGCCATCGACGTCCTCGAGATCTTCGTAGTCCTCGAGCAGCCGGCCGCGCGTCGCATGGATCTGCTCGAGCGTGAAGAGCGCGCCCTCGACGTCGGTCAACAGTTCGCCCTCAAGCTCCTGGCGTCCGATGCGCGTGCCCTCGTAGGCGGTGAGCACCGACTCGCGAAAGGTATCGGCGAGGTTGGCGAGGTTGGCGAAGGTGGTGTCACGGGTGACCCTCGTGGACTTGCGCTCGAAGAGCTGCACCATGAGTTTGACCCGGCGCGGCGTCGTGGTGATGAAGCACTTGGGGTCGGTCTCGCCGAGGATCCGCAGGCCGAGCATGAGGTTGTTGAAGCTCGTGTCGAGCGTGTCGCCCTTCCTGGAATCCCACCACGCGGCAGTCTCGTCGCACCAGGCGGCCTCGTGCTGGGGGCCTCGGAGCTGGCTGGGGGCGGCCGCCGAATAGGTGAACGCCTGGGCCCCGTTCGGCCAGAGCAGCCGGCGCTTGGTGGGCTCGTGGATCGGCCGGGGGTGCGGGTCGCTGCTCGCCATGATCCCCGAGTCGCCGTAGATCATGACGTCGCGGGCGTCCGCCGGCGTCCTGGCCACGAGCGCGATGCGGCGCACGCCCTGGTTCCAGACGAGATCGAGCACCCACTCGGCGCCGGCGCGGGTCTTCCCGGTGCCACGGCCGCCGCTGAACAGCCAGACGAGCCACTTGTCGGCCGGCGGGCGCTGGCTGGTCCGTGCGTGCCGGCACCACGGGTTGTGCGCCTCGTGGTCGTCCATCTCGTGATCGCACCAGTGCATGCCCTCGTGGGGCTCGCCGTCGCAGTCGAGCCGCCGGCAGTACCAGCGCCGCGTCGGCGCGTTGATCAGCTCCTCGATCGCCTCGTCGATCAGCGTGCGCTCGCGGGCTGTCAGGTGGTACAGCACGTCGTCGCGCTGGGGCTTGCCGAGCGTCAGCAGCCGCTCGGCGGACTTGCGCAGCTCGTCGGTGACGGTCATTACTTGACAGATCGGCCGGATTCGGCCGCTTTCTGATACTCGCCATGCTTGTCAAGCGTGCGGATCGCGACCGGGCTCGGCAGCGGCTCGGTGCCGGCCGGCCACCGATCGCTCGGTACGTCGGCCCAGAACGAGCACCTAAGCGGGAGGAGGGGCCGGCCGTCCGGGTAGGTCGCGAGCGGCGGGGCGGTGTCCTCGAGCGGGTCACGGCCGTACCACGGGAAGTCCCTGCAGATCGGCGGCCGCTGCTCGTGCGCGGTGCACAGCCGGGTGTCGGCGTCGAAGGCGTCGCACTTGTAGGTGCCGTCGGGGTTCGCTGACCAGAACGTCGAGACGAAGCACGCGGACTCGTAGTGCTTGGCTGCCTTGACTCGATCGACCCAGCCGGCACTCAGCCATTGCGGCCAGTTGGCATCGTCGCGCGGGTCGCCGGCTGCAGCGGACTTCTCCCACGTCTCGGGGCCGGTGTTGGGCTGGATCCGCACGCAGCAGTCGCCGCAGCGGGCGCACTCGGTCATCGCACGGCGCATTCGAACGTGTAGGCGTCTCCCATGTCCAACCAGCGCTCCGCCTGACGGCTCCCGCACGGACAGAACCGCGCCGGCATGACGTAGCGGATCACTATCAGACCGCCCGACTCGCCGGGTCGGAATTGAGAGCAGTCGGTGATGAGACTGCCCTCGTAGAAGACGCGATCGCGCTGGTGGCCGGAGCCGGCGCGGTGGGTCATCCCGTCTGCCGACGGTTGGCTGCCCGAGCTGCGAAGCCGCGAGTGGCGGATCTCCCTGGCGATCACAGCGACTCCCCGAACGCCGCCTCGAGCTCAGCGAGGGCCTGGTCGAGGGCCGGCTCGAAGGCCACACGGCGGTAGCTCACCCGGTACGGGCCGAACTCCACGATCTCCTCGAGTTGCTCGAGCCGGCAGAGCGCCTTCAGCTGCGGGCGTACCTCCTCGGTCCACTTTGAGCCGATGGTGTTCGTGATCTCGCGCACGCCGGCGGGGTGGCCGCCCTCGAGCGCCCAGAGGATCGCGTCGCGGATCGCGGCGTTGCGTGGCAGCGGCTGGCGCACCATCAGAGCGTCGCCGCCGGGTCGGCGGTCTTCGCCTTCTCGCGGGCCTCGACCGCCTCGTCGATCTTCTTGGCGAGCTCGTCGGGGCTCACGACCTTGACCGTGAGGTCACCGCTCATCTCGGTCCGATCCTTGCGCCCCCAGCGCTCGGGGTGGCGACGCTCGAGGAGATGGGCGGCCGCGCGCCACTCCTCGGCGCCGGCGAGGGCGATCTGGGTGGTCGCCCGGATCTCGGCGTGCGCCATCGCACTCTCCATTGCCTCTAGGAATTGGAGAAATGGCGCCTCGTCGGCGTTGGGCCGTGGGTCAGGCTCGCCGAGCTCGCGGCGCTGCTCGAGCTGGTCGCGGACGTCCTCGCCGTGGCGCATCCAGATGTAGAAGGTCGCCACCGAGATCCCGGCGTGCCGGCAGGCCGGCTCGATGTAGCTGCCCACCTGGAGGTTCGTGGTGAGCCGCGCGATGCGGTCTTGGTTGAGCTTCAGCTTGCGCCCGACCCTGCGCAGCGGCGGCTCTGGATCGGCCTTGGTCGCTCGTGCTGCGCGCTTGCGCGCCTGTCGCTTGGCTGGCTGCGCTGAGGGCGCGGCTGTCTTCCTGGGCCCTCTAGGGCGCGGTACGGCGCTCCCGGTGCTCTTTGCCTGTGTCCCTGCGCTCAAAGCCGCACCGGACGGCTCAGGCGTCGACCTGGCCGTCCTGGTGCGCTTCGCGCGCGGGCGCTGGGAGCTGTCTTGCGGCATCGCCCTCCTAGCGGGCCGATGCTACCGGCGGATGCTGCACCACGGTCGAGCCCGCGTGGTGTCGCGGCGTGCTCGTCGTGGGTGCGAGCAGCGTCAGGGGCCCGACCAGCAGGATGATGGCGAGCGACGCGGCCGCGATCGCGGCGAGCACCCGGTTCCAGCCGCCACGCTTGCCGGCCCGGTGCCGGATCCGCCAGCCGCTCGAGCTCGCGGCACAGATGACGACGAGGACGATGAGGCCGCGCATCAGCCGTCACCGAACCCGTAGTCGGCCGTGCCGTCGGCGCGGATGACAAGCCACAGATGCAGGCTCTGGCCGCCGCTCACCGGCCCGTAGCCCCAGTGGAAGTTCTCGATGTCGTGCCACTCCATCTCGGTGTAGTAGCCGGGTGCGGACCAGCTCGACCAGTACGGGTAGCCGTTGGTCGTCTGGGAGCCGTCGTAGCTCCAGAGCCACGACGCCCACGTGGCGATCCAGGGATAGCCGTGCAGCGAGTGGCAGCACACGTGGTTGAGCGCGGCGTTGAAGCGCCACGCCACCGCCTCGTGCCAGCCGATCTCCTTCAGCCAGCCCGGACGCCAGTCGCGCGAGATCGAGCGCGTCTGCATCGCCCGCGTCGTCGCGTCGTCGCCGTGCGACGTCGGCAGGGTGGTCGTGGGCTCTGCCAGCGCCATCGTGGGCACGCTCGGGTACTTCTCGACGACCGCCTGCGCCTGAGCGGCCGTCGGCGGCTTCCCGTCCGGCTCGTGGCCGTAGGTCTCCAGGTACTGCATCTGGGACTTCTGCTTGGCCGTCGGCCCCGTGTGCGCTGTCAGCCCGGCGGCCAGCAGCGGGGCACAGAGCCCGATTGCGATGGCGCTCCTCATGCCGGCACCAGATGCCGATCGAGGGCCGCGAGGCAGCTCTCGCAGGTCACCTGGTCCCTGCTCGCCGTGAACCAGCGGAGCGGGTCGTCGGCGCAGCCGCCGGCGTAGTGATGGACCGTGACGATGATGGTTGGTCGTGTCGCTGTCTTCATGTCGTTCCTTCCGTGCGCGACGTTCGCGCGACGGACACCGTGCTCGATCGATCTCTACGGGGGCTCTACGGGATCGCTACAGCTGGTCAACTCTTGGGCGCGTCACCACGTCAGGTCGATCGACGTGTACGGCTCGGCGCCCTCGTCGGTCTCCTCGCACTGCTCGTAGTTCTCCTCGTCGGGCCCGACCTGTCGGTACCAGCCGTGATGGACGCTCTCACGCATCGCCGCGACCGGCGGCAGGTCCCGAGCGAGATGATGGCCCTCGCCGAGCAGCCATCGGCGCGTCCGGCGGACGGCGACGCTGGCCGCGACGTGCCCACTCATCCACGCTGTCTCGCCGTCCTCGTCGGTCCAGATGATCACGACCAGGAGTACTCGCCGTCGAAGTGATCGCCCTCGTGCTCCTTGGGCAGCCCGCACAGCTCATCGCCCAGCTCGTCCTCGGGCGGCGGCGCCTGGCAGACGTTCCGTGCCATCCAGGAGCGGTGCGCCCGGACCTCGTCGAGCGCGATGCACAGCGCGCCGCCGACCAGGTCGGGACCATGGATCAGACACTCGCCGGCGGGGCCCGGCGTGCATCCCTTGTGGAGCTCGAGGAGCTGATCGACGAGCGTCGCGTACTCGCGCTCGGCGCTCACCGATCCTGGCCCTGCTCGGCGTCGAAGGCGTTCTGGGCCCCCGTGAGCGTTCGGAAGCACTTGCCCTGCAGCCACGTCATCAGCTCGCGGTAGCCGGGGTTGCCGTCCGTCTCGTAGGCGGCGACCATGCGCCACCACTCGTCGGACGTCTCGACCTCGAAGAGCACGCCCTGGCAGTGCGGGCAGCACGGCAGCCCCGAGCCGGTCAGGTGCCGGCTCGCCTTGTCGATCGTGTCCCACCACACGCAGTTCGCGCCATAGGCGATCCGGGTGTCAGACATTGGGCGCCTCGACTGCCTCGAGCCACGCGCACGCCATCGCGGCGACCTGCACCAGCTCGGACGCCAGTTGGCGCTTCAGCTGGCTCGGCTCGTCGGCCAGGTGCCGCATGTCACAGAGCGCGCGCGCGACTTCCCCAACTTCCTCGACCAACACCGCCAGCCATGCCGGGTCGTCCCAGTCCTTGCGCTCCATCGAGCCGCCCTTGTCGTCGTGCTTGGCGTGCGCCGTGAGGCGCTCGCGGTGGACCCTGTCGTACGGATACCAGCCGTGCATCGGCATGTCGCTCGCGGTTGGGATCGGTCGGGCCATCAGCTCGCCTCCTGCTCGGGGATCTCCTCGAACCGCCACCCGTCGCCGGCGAGCTTGCGGTCTGATGCGCTTGAGCTCCGTGGCGGGTAGTGAGGGGTCACTTCAGAACCTTCACGCGTCGGATGCACTCACGCGGAATGGCAAGTGCACCGCGCCACTCGTAGGAGGACTCATCGGTGTGCTGGTCGCGGACGAGCACCACGTACCGCTTCGATCGGTGAGCTAGCCAACCGACGCTGCGGATCAGGGTGGGACTCGGCAGGTCGTCGCTCTGATCGTCCCGGCGGCATGAGTCGATCCACTCCACGACTGCGACCTTGGGCTTCACGGTGCCAAGGCTCGCGCTCGAGGGCCTGGAACTCGTCGACGTCGAAGCCGGTCAGGTCGAAGTCCCTGGTGGGCTCGAGCTCGGCGAGCACGTCGACGAGCATCGCGGTGTCCCAGTCGCCGGAGATCTTGTTGAGCGCGATGTTCAGCGCCTTCTCGCGCTCGAGCGCCAGCTCGACGTACGTCACCGGCACCTTCGCCATCTTCGAGTTCAGCGCCGCGTCGACGCGCTGGTGGCCGCCGACGATGTGCCCGGTCGTGCGGTTGACGACGATGGGCTGGACGAGGCCGAACTCCTCGATCGAGGCGAGCAGCGCGATGCGCTGTCGCGGGCGCATCCGGCGCGGGTTGTAGCCGGCGGGCACCAGTGTCTTGGGGTCCACCTGGACGATCTTCATTGCCTCAGCCATGCGCCTCTCCTGACTCGAAGATGGCTCGCAGTCTGCCCGCGAGGGGGATCAGCTCGCCTCGGACCATGATCTGGGTCTTGAGGCTCTTGCCTTGCTTCATTTGGCCGAGCGGCACGTAGCCGCGGCTCTCGAACCACGGCACGTTGCGCTCGATCACTCGGGCGAAGTTGGGCCGCAGGTAGTGCAGGAACGCCGTGCCGAGCCCGTGGCTGCGATGCGCTGGGTGGACGTTGAGCGCGATGAAGACGGACTTGGCCGGCTTGACCAGCCCGACTGCCACGTCGACGCCCTCGAGCGTCGCGAAGATGAGCCCGCCCTGCTGGGCCGACGACCGGCACGTCGACTGCCCGACGAAGCTCGGGTGTCGGCCGGTGTTGAGCAAGGTCTTCATGCGCCGGTAGTCGGTCTCGCGGCCGATCTCGACGAGGAAGTTTCTCGAGCAGTCGCAGTCCATCAGCCGGCGGCCGCGCGGGCTTCCTTCATGCGTGCGCCCATCTCGTGGGTGTTGCCGCATTCGCAGGTGTGGGGCCGGTTCTGCGCCCCAGTCGGTGAGCGGGCGTCGACCTCGTCAGGGATCTCGAGTTCGTGGAGGCGCCGGGCCAGCGTGTCGTCGAACGCCAGCAGGTCGGTCATGAGCTGGTCGGGCAGGTGGACGCCGCGCAGCGCCTCGTCCTCCATCTCGGCGAGGAACGGCGCGAGCAGCTCGGCGGTGGGGTCGCCGTGGACGGTGTTGGTGTTCACCGCGAGGCGCGCTGCAGTCCTGTCGTCCATTCCGTCGGCGATGATCGCCGGCACGGTCGCCAACCCGAGCTCGCGGCATGCCATCACGCGGTGGTTGCCGGCGATGATCTCGTATCGCTCCCCCTCAGGGTCGAGCGCCCTGCCCGGCATCGTGCGCACGAGGACCGGGGCGACCATGCCGTCGCGGCGGATCGATGTCTTGAGCGCCTCCATCTCGGCCGGCGTCATGAACTGGGGATTGCGCCGTAGCGCGACGCAGCTGTCGACGGCGATCGCCTCGAGCCGGTAGTTCGGGGGCTTCGTCGCTCGTGCTGCGCGTGCTCGTGCTGGGCGCTTGGCTGGGGCGCTCGCTGTCTTCCTGGCTGCTCTAGGGCTCTCAACCCCGCTCCCAGGGCTGCTGGGCGCTGTCCCAGTGCTCGAGGGCGTCTCGGTGCGCTCAGGCGTCGACCTGGCCGCCCTGGCGGGCTTCCTGCGCGGGCGCTGGGAGCTGGGCGTGCTGGGTGCTGTCTCGCGCTTGACCTGTCGCGGGCTCACGCGGCGATGCTAGGCCGCTCCCAGTTCCAGAACCCCTGTTTGCCCTGAGCGGGCACCGGGTCGATCTCGACGATGTCGTCGAGCAGCCAGAGGTAGCGACCCTCGGTGAAGTCGCCGTACTCGCGCTGGGCGAGCGGGATCCGCAGCCCACTCGCGGGGTCCTCGTGCCAGTCGGCGTCGTCGTCGTGCCAGCGCACGCGCGTGCTCACCTGCACCACGTCGACGACCCTGCAGATCGCCACGACCGCTGATCGCGGGAGGCTTTTGGGCGTCATGGCGTGCTGCTGCAGCGTGCGCGCGATGTCGCCCGTCCACATCGTGTCGGCGGGCTCGCGCTTGGCGGCGTGGATGGCGAGCAGCCCTCGGTGAGTCGTGTCCCAGCTGCGCGTCTCGATGGTCTTGGCGCCGAGCGCGATGAGCTGGGCGTACGGCTGCCAGAGGGTGATCGCCCTCAGAATGCCGCCTCCAGTGCCGACGTCGCCGTCGGGGTCGAAGAGCTGTCGCTCCATCTGTCATCCACCTCCTCGTTGTGCTCGAGCTCTGCCAGGTACTCGCAGCATTGCGGAACGGGGAGGAACAAGCGGGTGAGCTGATAGCCACTGCACCCGAAGAGGTCGTCGATGCTCAGCCCGCCCGTCATCGCGGTGCCCGGCACGTAGCCGAGTCTCGAGTTCCGGATCTTCATGGACGTCGCGGCGTCGATCTGTCGGCGGCAGCCAAGCCATGTCGCCATGCCCTCGTCGGTGCTCGCGGCGTCGAGCGCGTGGGCGATGGCGTCGGGCCCGGAGCCCGTGTCGCTCATCCACCAGCGCGCGATGTAGCTGCGCTCGTAGCCGTCGAGCGCGCGGTACCAGTCCCACTCGCCCGCGTCCCGAAGGTCGTGCGGCGGGCGGCTGAGCGACCAGATGCCGGCTCGGTTGAGCCTGCCGATCGCCGCGTTGACCTCGCCCTGGATGTACGCCTCGGCGCTCGCGCGGTGCTCGCGCACGCGGGCCAGCTCACTGCGCGCGCTCACGATGCCGCCTGGCGCTCGTGGCCCGTCGGGTGGTACTCGTCGACGCAGAAGCACGGCGCTGCGCCTGGGGCGTTGTCGCGGGCGTTCATGATGCGCCGCCCGGCGATCCAGTCCTCGCGCGTCTCGACCGCTGGGCAGCGCGCCCAGTTGGCGAGCACGTCGGCGAGCGTGTCGAAGCTGCGCCCGATCGCCTTGTGTGTCGTGGGCTCCTCGACGCCGGGTGTCCAGATGTGCAGCTCGCGCAGCGCGCACCAGCCGCCGCCCTGGACCGGGAAGGCGCGCACGCGCTCGCCCGTGCCCTCGCCGTTCAGGTACGCGAGCCACTGGCCGTTCCAGTTGTGGTGGAACACCAGCCCGTCCGCGCCTCGGCGCGTGACGGCCCTCATCGCTCGAACCCGCCGATCTCCTCGTGGCGATTGGCGATCGCCTGAGCGTCGACCGGATGGTCCTGGGTCGTGCCGACCTTCCCGCACTCGTCGCACTGCACGACGTAGCCGGGGTGCCCTGGGTAGAACGGGTCAGCCGTCGTGGTGTCGATGCGGCAGCGGTGCGTCATGACGACCGCCCGTCAGCGACGCACCCGAGCTGCCCGCACTCGTGGCAGTACGCCTCGTCGTCGATCTCCTCGAGGTCGCCGATGTCGTGGTGCTCGACGTGGTCGTCGCCGACCATGACTGCCCGGACCATCGACGCGCTGGGCACCTGCTCGGGCTCGTCGTAGAGCCAGTCGCAGCTGTCTTGTGCGCTTGTGCTCACGACTCAGACTGTACGACTGTGCAGTCGCGGCGTCGAGCCGGATCGTCTCGGGATCCCTTGACCGGCTTGCAGATCCCAAGTTTCTTGGCAAAGCGAGCAGGTGTTCGCTCGCCCCCGTGCTCGCCTCGCGCTTACTGCGGACGCCCGCGTTTAGTCGCTCGCGCACTGCTCGTGCTGCTCGCGTACGAAGCGCAGCGTCGAGACGTGCTGCAGCTGGACGATGGCGATGCCGTCGTCGGTCTCGACCTCGAAGACGTGCAGCGCCCGGCGCTCCATCAGCGACGCGCAGTCGGCGACGCGCCGGTGTAGTTCGTCGTCGCTGAGCGCGAGCTCGATCGACGTCACGCGCTCGCCGTTGCTCATCGTGATCACCTGGCGATACGCCCTGGACGATGCTGCGGCTCGTGCTCCTGAGCGCCCCTTGGGCGCCGTCACTCGTCGATCGGGCCGCGCAGCTCGATCGAGTCAACCCGGTCGAGCCGGATCAGGAAGACGCCGGTGTCGGTGTGGAGCGGGTATGGGCCCATCTCCTTCCGCGAGCGCTTGAGCACCACCGCGATCTGGCGCTGCACCGCCTCGGCCTGTTCGGCGGTGAGCTCGTCGACGCGGCCGGCAAAGTCGTCGCCCTCCCTGGTGCTGACGCAGAGCTGATAGCGCGGCGTCACAGCGCCGGATCCCAGTGGGTGGCCACGTCGCGCGCCTCGGCGGGCAGCCCCTGAACTATCGGCCCGGTGCACGCGCTGCAGAGATCGGCTTCGACCCAGCTGCACCCGCCCTCGCAGGCGTTCAGCTCGGTGCAGCCGCACATTCGGCATCTGCGGTTCAGGTCGACGCCGGCGGTCTCGAGCGCCTCCATGACGTCCTCGACGGTGCGCTGGACGTCCGCCCAGACGTCCCGGATGACGTCGAGGATCGGGCTCATCATCGCCTCGACGGCCGGCCGCGCCAAGGGCCAGAGGATGCGGATCGCGGTGTCGCGGCTCTCGAGCTCCTCCTCGAGGTGATCGATGTAGTCGAGCAGCTCGCTGAGCTCGGCGCCCTCCTGAGGGCGCGCCCGCTCGGCGCTCACTCCCCGCCCTTGGCCGTGGCCACGATCTTCTCGACCGCGCTGAGCGGGTAGCCCTCCTTGCCGAGGAAACTCAGATAGCGCGCCAGCATCTCGCGATCGTACGGCTGGGGGCGCCACGTCGAGGTCTTCAGCTGTCGCTCGCGGGCGGCCACGATCATGCCGAGCACGAGCACGCGCCGGCGAGCGCCGGTGATCGACGCCGGGATCTCCCAGCCGCCGTAGCGATCGCCCTTGATCTTGGCCTCGGTGATGACGTCGTTGACGAGCGCCTCCTCCAGGCTGGCGAGCTCGCGGCTGTCCTTCAGCAGCTCGTCGATCATCCAGATGTCGGCTCGCGCGCTCGGCTTCGTGCGCGCCAGGTAGTCGACGAGCCACTCGAGTCGCACCTCGGTCGCCGGCTCCCACGCGCGGTTGTTCGTGATGACCTCGCGTCGCGCCGCCGAGGCCGCCTCG
>QGNH01000530.1_pt1 | contig 55664 bp, 81 predicted proteins | sample 1735481 | NCBI WGS metagenome assembly QGNH01 (sample SAMN09239004, study PRJNA386568) | Viral metagenome, whole genome shotgun sequencing project.
CCCTCAACATCAATCTTTATCAAGTCAATGTTGTCAAGTCGGTATGAGTCAAGTGTTGTCATAGGCACTTGTGTACCGCTGCCTTGGACGTGCGTCATGCCGCTGTTACCTTTCTTTATAGCCATATCAACAACGCCAGAACCCGCTCCCAAAGCAACTTGGTGTAGAGTTAAGTTTGATGTTGTTGGCCACTTCAGATTCTTGACAAGACAATCAACATGCTCCTGGACAGGCTCGAAAGCAACAACCTCAGTAAACAACTTGAGCAGTATTCTTGTCCAAAGCCCGACATGAGCACCAATATCCAAGGCTGTATGCTGAGAACCTCGCACATATTTCATTGCCTTGTTGAGTTTTCTGAGCTGATACGTGCCTCTGTTATCCACCAGAGGAGAAAGGTCAATATGTTCTTGCAAGTGCGTCTCACCTGCTGGCAACCAAATTCCTTTGTACTGTTTCATTCCCAATATTTCTCTTTGCGGTTAATTTTTAAGTCATTTTGAAATGAACGCCCGTCAATCTTACGCTGTTCACCTTTCAGGTGATCCATAACGTGTCCGAACACATGTATGAAAGGGTGATTCACTGATGAAAAACTACCGGACAAATTGAGAGGTTTGATGTCCATTTTGTCAGCAACATACTGCCATACCCAACTGTCATGCGTCTGAGGCAATTCAAATATCTCACCTGTTGAGTACAATTGTCTCACCTTTCTGAAATACTGCTCGTAGAAGAATGAGTGACGGTTGAAGAACAAGATGCCGCACTCAGGATAGTTGTTGTCTCTGTTCAACCAAGCAAGGAAGTTATTTTCAGCGAGAATACCGGACAACCAGTTGAATTCAACCTTCGCATGTGTTACGGTATCAGCATCAAGCCAGATTAACGTATCAGCGCGTGTCTTTCTTGACGCATCGCACATCACGTATGACTTGTGAGCAAACTTGACAGCATCTCTGCGCATTGAATATTGACCAGAAGCCATACCGTGCGCATCAAGATTATTTTGATTATCTGTTTTGAAATTCTCCAACTCGTCAGGCATACTCTTAAAACGCAATCTGCCTTGATTCTTGTTGGGATGATACTTTAGTGGGTATTCGTCAACGTAAACGGTGAGCAATACTGACTCTGGCCAAAACTCCAGGAATGTATCAATAAAACGCTCACCGTAAAGCTTATAACCTGCGGGGCTGAAAGTAGTTACAACCTCAAGCCTTTTTTGCACTTGATTTTGTAACATTCTTTCTTACCGTTTTGGGGCTATTGTCGCCATTGAGTTCGTCTGCGCTGTATGTACTGTCGGGCGAGTCACCGGATAAGGCAGGTTCACTCCCTTCGCTTCCGAGTGGGTAAATTGTCCCATCGGGGCTGGTGTCGTCTGGCTCAGAACTCCGTTGCTCCCCATCGGGTATTGTGCTGTCGATGTCATTTTTTATATCTCCTTTGCCTGATAAGGCATACTGAATAAACTTCAAAGCGTCACCTGAAGTAATCTCCTCAAGTGTCCACTGTCCATAAGCAAGTCTGCTGAAGAAGTCAGTGAAGTCCTTCTCTTCAGGATACTGTACTGGAATTTCAAAGTCAAGATCGTTCGCCAATTCTTTATAGAATGCCGTGTCTGAACAGAACACGGGCACGCCAGCAAGAAGTGCGCCAATACCTGAAGTTGAATTGTAAGTGACCATAAACGCGCAACCAGCTAAATCGTCTGCCAGTTGTTCTTTGGTTGAAGTCTCATCAGCTCCGGTAATAGCAAATTGCGCGGATGGATGTGGACGCCAAACAATCTTTTTGTTTGTGTTCTTACGTATTTCAGCAATTGTATTCTCAAAGAAAGCTTTCAAGCCATCTTCGTCAAGATTGTGGGCTGCGTCTCCAGGCATCTGCCCGCATACAAGCACGTGTCCGTTCTTATTGAACTGAAACGGCTTGTATGCGATACCCTGTTGTTTGTATCTGTCTGACTGACATCTGAAAGCTGGAACCCAACCAAGCTGGTTTAACCCAACTTGGTAGTATCCCAATGCTCTGTTCATGTAACCCAAATCAGACACAACAACAGGAATGCCCTTTGCGTTATAAGCATCTCTGATAACACGGTATTGTTTACGCAATCCATTAATGATCACCATGTTAAAATCTTCAGTCTGATCTGCGGTGAACACATCGTGCCGCCGCCACTTGACATCATACCCTAAGTGTTGTGCGCTTGTAAACAAGACACCCAACAAGCCCTCATTCTCAAATCCGTAAATTCCTACCTTCATATCAACTACCTGCTTAAAATGCGAACGCCTGACATGTTCTTGACATCGTCAACAACAGCATCCCAGTTAGAACCTGCAGCAATCGCTGCGTTAGTTGGATTAGCACCGCCGTTTGTGATATCCCACTGAGTACCTTTGATACCAAGGTTGTAAGCATATTCACCTTGAATACGGACAACCAAGTTTTCTTTACCAGTGACAAGGTCAGAAACCACCATACGATCTTCAGACTCAGTAATTGTAGCCGCACCTTGAGTCAAGCCCAAAGTGATGTACTGCGTATTACCAGGTGATGTACCGTCATCAGTCACAAGTGAAGTCGAATCGGTGATGATCACCGGACGGTTCAGAGTGACAGGTGTGCCGGTTGCAACGTTGTAATCTGACACGTTAGTGATGTTAGCAGCAATCTGACCAGATACCAAATCATAATATGCCTTTGAGTGCATGACCCAGCAAACAACGTTTGAAGCAGCGTCGCCAAACTTTGCTAAACCTTTTACAAGTCCATCAGTCGTGATCACGGATGAAGCTGGTACGGTATACTTTAGTGCGGATTGTGCGCCGATAGCAGCTGAAAGTGCCATCAAAGCAGTATTAACATAATCCACTTGAACGTCCTTAGCAAACTGAGTACCAAGCAAGAAAGAAAGTGACTGGTCAGTTGCTGACTGCTGAATCTTTCTGAAAGAATCGAGCGTGTTTGCTACTGGTCCAATCTTTCTGTTCAGCTTCACGCTGACAAATTCGTTCATCGTCAAGGCAGTATCAGTTAGTGTGCTTGTCGATAATGGATCACGACGAGCAACCTGACCAGTAATGTTCTTGAAGAAGCTTTCTTGTGCGTACTGACCCTTGAGAGCCTGTGTTACAAGACGGATTGAGTTGTTGCCGGCTGCGTTGAAAACGTCAGTAAACTGAGCAAGTGTTTCCACCATGCCGCCAAAGAATTGTTCTTGATAAATCTTAAAATCTGATTGTAAACCGATAGCCATTTTTGTGGACTCCAATTAGTGGTGATTAATTACCACGGCAGCTTCTGGTACAGATCGTTGCCGTGCTCTGTTATGTAAGTTGCTTTTTGTTCTGTGCTCATCTTTGAGCGCTTTAGATCACCACCGGAAGTTCCACCACCAGCTGCGTTTGGAGGTGTCCCACCCCCAGATGTTCCTGTGCCTTGAAACGCACATCCAAAGTCTTTGGATTCACGCATCTCAGCAACAAGGTCTTTAATAGTGAGAAACTCTCCTGCTGCATTAATCCTTGGTTCACCCTTGGAATTAACAACACGCACTTGATACTCACCATCTTCCTCAATCATACGCACTTGAGACTTGACATGAGGTAATAACACTGTAGCAGAACCTTTAGCGTCAGCAATCTGCTTGGCAGCTTCTGCTTCAACAAAGTGTCTTTCAAGTTTACCTTTCATTGCCTCAATTGCTTTGTCTTTTTCGGCAACTGTGAGCTTGTTGGAATCAAGCAATTGATTCTTCAACTTATCCCATTCACCGCGCTTTTCAGCTTCTTTCTGAGCAGCTTCGTCAGCTGCTTGAATCAAAGCCTGTATTTCTTCTGGAGTCTTGTTCAAGCCCAGATATGATGCGGCACGTTCTTTTGTTTCCCGTACTGTTTTGCGCTCTAATTCAAGTGCGCTCTTCAACCCTGACACATCTACTTTCTTTTTCAGATCATCTAACAAGGCAAACTTCCCGTCAGCTTCTTGATATAACGCTCTGAATTGTTCTGGTACTGTTTCAATTGTTGGTACTTCAAGTGGAAATTCAAAACCTGCCATTATACGCTCCCTTGGACATCCCGTCCATTTTGTTGTCAATCATCCCGATTGATCTTGTTATCATAAGAGAAACATAAACAAAAAGCAAGAGGTATTTTTACAGCTTTGCTTTTAACTCAGCGACTGTCAACGGTCTTTTGCCCGTGCTATCGAGTAGCTGAGACAGCGTGATCTTGCCCTGACGCCATAAGTCTGCCTTAGCGGCACCAAGCAAATCGTTCTGGAAAGTATCAGACTTTGTCTTGAGCCATTCGTCAAACGTCATATCAGCCGGCACTTGTCCATCCATGCTTGCGCGTGTAGATGTAGGAAACTCCGGTAAATTCAAACCCAGATCATCCCAGCTTTTGAGTATTGGTACGATCGTGCTGCGACAACCCCAATGCCTTGGACAACCGCCGTCGAATGGCAATGTTGTATCGCCTATTGGATTCAAGTCCATGTCCCAAGTTGCGCCAGAATATGAGATACAGATGATTGTTGTGCGTGAATCGAGTGTGGACACTTGCATCATGCCGCTGAATATGTCTGCGTTTTGTTGTAGTGTCGCAAGTCTTGTGCGATTCTGAACCGCTGCGACACTGCTGCGTACCAAAGCTGCGGCTTGAGAACGTGTTGCGTCAAGTATGCCGTCTTTGTAGCCATTCTCTCTTGTACCGCGTACAGATTGTACAAGCTCGCCGTTTGTTTTGCCTTGTACCATTCCTTGTGAAATGATGTCGCTGAACTTCTGTTGAACAACTTTTGACTGACGCAACCACCAAGCCTCGCTTGGAGCACCTGATATTGGCGTCATCGAGACAATCTGCTCAAGCATAGCTGCTGTTGGTACTTCAGTGAGCAAGTCTATACCAACAGTACCGTTGATCATACCTTGTACAAACTGAACATCCAAGTCTGCTACGTCTTGTAGATGCTGCGTGTTAGCATCGCTTGCTTTGCCGTAAGCAGTGTCGATTGTTTCTTTGCTGAATTCAATTAACTGCTGAACACGCCGTCTTGCGAAGTCTGTTAAGCCGCCTTTGCCCTCAACGTTGGATGACGCAAGACGCGCAACCAAGTCAGATTCCATCTTGGTCAGCAAAGTCAAGATGGAATTACGGTAAAATGAATTGGTAACGCGCAATAAGTTCACTGCGTGAATGCGTACCGCATCAGCAAATTGCTCATTAATTGGTACCATTATCCATTATTCCCTAACGGCGGTTTAGCTGCTGGTAAGACTGTTGGAACTGCGCTTGGATCGCCATTGATTTGCGTAAGTTCACTTTGGACAAACGCATTAAGTGTTTCTTGTTCTTCCAGCAATTTGTCCAACTCTGCCTCAACATCAAAGTCTTCATCAAGCAAGCCTCGTCTTACAAGTTCACTGATTAATGTTTCACGGCTCAGATCGCCCAAGCCACGAGCCTTGATCAATATATCCAACTCAGCTGCGTTACGTGATGCCAAGCTATAATCCTCATTGATAAGTACAGCACCAGCTGTCTCAGGGTCAAGATTCAACCAAGACGCCATAAAGCCAAGTGCGTTGTTCAAGCCGTCTTGTAGCGAACAAGCCCATGAATGTAATGCTGACGCCGCCTCAAACTGATCAATGTTACGTCCTGTTGCTGTTTCTGCTCCCACCTTGCCGCCAGCTGCTGATTTGCCGCCTGACATCTCAAATTGTAAGCCAAACACGCGCATCTGATCTTCAAGCTTGCTTAATTCATGATCACCAGCCTCAAGACTTGCGCCACTTGTCTCAACATAATAGAACTTGCCAGCTGGATCCATTGTTGCCAACATCTTCTTTGGTCCAATCTCCACTGTCTCATCTTCATCCTTTTTCCAACCGGAAGCAGCAAGAATTGGGAATGAAGCAACTGACAAAGCAACACGTTGATCTGAGCGAATCTGATAGTGCTCAAGATTCATCCACGCCAAATCTTCAAGTGGCGGTCTGCCTTCCCAGAATCCAACACGTTTAGTGATGATTGGTACAAGACTGATCTGCGGTAGTGATGTACCAGAGTCTACAAGTGACCAGACGTTGTTGTTATCTGATTCCCACAATTCAAATGAACCTGGACGCAATATTCTGATGCGATACTTGAGAAATTCAGCATAATCTTCACCACGAGCAACATACGACTCACGAATACGCACCTCAGTGAGTGTTTGTACACCACCAATAAACTCAGACTTGAAACCGATCATGTCAACTGCTTGAACGTGACGCATATAAGGACGCGGTGCCAACAAGCGTTCTTCTTCTAACGTGATACCTGCTTGTACTTTTGGATAATCAATCAAGATGTAGCTGATACCCATTGCGATTGCGTCATAAAACACGTCTTTTGCGAATATGTTGAAGTCACGCCCTGTCAAATCAACATTCTCAAGCATTGGCTCAATTGTGGGGTTGACGTCTTTCAAGATCAACTCTTTTGCGAACACCTTGCCTGTTAATGAAGTGACTGTGCGTTCATAGAAGTTGCGCAATACCGTCTTGCTGAGGCGGTGCTTGTAGTTCTCATCTGATTCAGCAGGATGTTGAGGCAAATACAGCTTGGATTGATTGCGCATCGCAATCGTGCCTTGCATTAACGTGAACGCCAATTGCCAATGTAGGCGCATCCGGTTATAAACAAGCGACAAGTAGGCTGGCGTGTTGTCTAGCGCAGCTGACTCTGTGATAACAACAGCATTTCCTGGTACAAGTGTCATGTTAAAAATCCTTCACGAATGTTTTCTTGCCTGTTATTGGGAACTCATAATTGACGTAGTATCCAATGCCGTCGCTCAAGTGTGTAAGGTCTGGATTATCCATCTTGTCAAGCTCGCCTGATCCACCTTTTAGCAAAGTAACACCCTCAAAGTCTTTGACGATGTGCGGTGCTTTGCTAGGGTCAACCATTAACCTTACCTGCTTTTCCATATTAAGTAAACGGGTATTTACTGCGTTAAGTCGCGTGCGTTCTGGTGGATTTGCATCTGGAACACGGAAAAAGACACGCTCTCCATACTGAGCACGCATATGTCTCTTGATAATATCCCAATCGCTACCATCAACTTTTGCTGAGCCTCTTGCGCCGCCTGTAGCATCGCCGTAACAAACAACCTTGCCATAATGATCGCCCCAATCAGCAATTAACTTGCGACAAACAGCTGGCGTGTTGCTGTTTCTTGGTATGTAAACCTCGCCAATGATACCTGTACCTTGTAAGCCGCTTGGCAACACCTGCTCTTGAAGCACGCCAGCTGTACCAGGAGCCACGTTAAAGTCAAAAGTGAATATAAGAGGTTGCGTTGGATCATATTTCAATGCCTTGCTACAATGTGTTGCTTCTTCAAATGGGTAATATGCACGCCCTTCAAAGTTCACGAAGCTTGCTTCAAACTCTTGCTTGAATGTAAGCTCGTCCAAGTCTAAACGTGCTGACGCTATCTCTTCAGGATCAAGAATGTCTGCTGATTTCCACGTGAAGCCTTCCCATTCGCCTGATGTATCTGATATTGCTCGTTGGTACAAGTCGTGGTAATGATTGCGCCCTTCCGGTACTCCAATCAACCAACACCAACCTTTTCTGTCTGCCAACGCTGGTCTGATGTTCGCACCCCAAACTCCAGGCTTCATATCAGCATATTCATCAAGCACGCCGCCATTCCATGGCCGTCCTTCAATACGCTGCGGCTTGTCCATACCAAGCACCCAAATCTCTGCGCCTGTCAGCAAAGTGATCATCAAGTCTGTTTCTCTTGGTTCGCCAATGCGTAAACCTTCAGTCAATGCTTTGAGGTCTTGCCAATAAATAGCTTTTGCTTGATCACGAGTTGGAGCGGCTGCGAAATACCTGTAATCGTCAAATTGTCCAAGCGTTGATTCAAGCAAACCTTGCTCAACCAAGTTACGCTTGGCATTCTCTGTCTTGCCTGATCGCCGTCCAGCAGGTACAACTTTGAATCGAGCTTTTGAGAGCATCAATTGATTCTGTATCTCGTGATATCGCAATGGATACCAACGTTTGGATAATTTGAATTTAGCCATTCCTGTTTTTCTTCATTGCTGCTAATGCATCAAGCACTTTCTGAGCTTGCTGTGTTGCTTCGTCTTTTGCTGTTTGCTCGCCTCTGATTTCTTTCTGGGCTTTCTCAAGACTAATAAGACGCGCTGAAAACTTATCAAGCATCTCAAGGTAATTTGTTCTGCGGCGTTTGACTTCTTTTGTATGACCTTCTTGCTCTGAATCAGTTTCAGTGATTTCCGATACTTCCAAACCCGCTTCGTGAAACTCGTTGTTTGGATCTTCATCAATCTCGTCAAGCTTTGCTATAATGCGCTTGATACGAGTCTTGTACATATTGATCTCAGGCGTGAAGTCTCCAGGCTTATTGTCGTCAAGCCAAGTCTTTTCTTCTTCTGTGAAAAACTCGCTGTAAATGCCGTGGCGTTTTGCGTGATCGTTACCTTTTGGAGCACCTTTTGAAGCGCCTCCATGAACTCTGCACTTGCCATTGCTCATAGCGAACGCTTGACAAACAGTACCTTTGTTGGTCTTTGCCCCGCACTTTGCTCTATCTTCATAGCTTGTGGTCATAAGTTTGCTGATATGGGTTGTTTTCGCAATTGTCACTGTCAAGCATACACGCATTTGACCAAAAAGTCAAGGGCTTTCCGGTTACAAAAGCTTGCATCATATCTCGCAACAAAATAACTCTTGACTTTCATCTCAACCCGCACTATTCGCGCATGCGCTCGCGTATAACGCGCATACAAAAATCACTTTTTATTTTTGCTTTTGTGGAGGTTAGCGCGAGCGGTTAGTTTAGAGTATGTTTTTATCTAACCGTATTTCTATTGCCCTATTAAGCTTCATTTTACTTAATAATCCGTACCTAATAGCACGATTCTTTATATCTTTCAACACTTTATCGTACACGCTATTAGGCTATTAGCACTTTTCAGTAAATTTACTACTACATCACTAGTGATTTTTCCGCGCGGGATATGAGCGCGGGCGCATGCGCGAATAGCTGACTTCAAAGATAAAGTAAAGCCAATTCTTTTTGCGTTATCGTAATTCTTTGGGTAATTGATTGCGGGATTTCAATTCAATATAGTCTTGCGTGGATCTGAGCATCTTGTTCTTATACCGCTTGCTCTTCTCTTTGCGCCATTCTTTCCTATTAGGAAATTCTTTGCGAGCTTCAGCCTCTTCCTCAAGGTCTAATACTGTTTTCTTGATTACATCACAAGCAAAAAACGGTATTTTGTTATATTCCATCATTCACAATACCCCAATAAATGTTTCACTACATCATTACAGCTTGAATAGGTATAACCCCAAGCATTAAATTCATCCAGGGTCAATCCTTTTACGAGCTTGTCAAAGTCTTTCCAGCCCAGCTTCCAAGTATTATCGAATCGGCACCGTATCATCACGAAAACGCATCCTCCAGCCGCATCACGAGTATTCAACCATCTTGCTTGCTCAGGTTTCAATCCAACTTTGATCAAGGTTGATTCTCTCTTAGGTAGTTCAGCAAGTTCTTTACATTCAACCCACACTTCATGTTCATTGAAGCAGAAATTAATATCCGGTATTCCACGGCTCATCATATCTTCAATCCGTTGAACATGAACTTTAGGAGAAGCAGCAAGCTTTTCTCTAAGGGTCTTACACGACGATTTTTCAGCCATGACTAATCCCCGCTTCGTCCAATTTGCGTTTCAACTCAATAATCTGCTCACGTAATACCCTAGCGATCAATATTTGCGGATCACTTGTAATCTCCACGGCACCAATTTTGATCGCACAGGTTCCATGCGCAATATAATCTCCTTTACACGTGTCAACCGTATAACTGGCCATCACGCTTTGTGAATCAGCAATTCTCCGGTATCGCATTAACAGGAGTTCTAAGCCTTCAATGACATCGACTGTTTTCATAGCGGTTTAATCCATAAATTATCTAATGCGCAACAAACTTGTAACACGAACAAAATAACGCCAAGTATAACAGCATACAACCCAAGCGTGAATATTTGTCCATTGCTATACCCTATCTTCACCAATACAGGTTCCATTATATTATGCAAGTACATCTGAATAGGTAACATAAATGTTGCGCAGAATAATTGAATAGCTCCTATAATCTTTTTCATACTCGTGTATTCCACAAATCAAGGGTTGCACTGAAGTCAGGACGGTAGAAATACTCGTGCGTTGAAAGTATTCTAGCAAACCAATTATGTCCGTCTTGTTTTTTGCTATTTACTCTGAACCGTTGGAACTCAAACGTTGCTTCACAACCAAGACAGCGAATAACAACACCGCCATGAGGACTATTCAGTCCATGCGCCGCAGCTCCAAGTAAACACTCTCCACGGCAGAATGGACAAGGTTTCAGTAAACTTTGATTGAAAGTAGCAAGAATTAACCTGTCACGATCTTCCCAGAGTTTCCATTGTAGATAGGTTTCTTGTCTTGTTGTCATATTGGTATCCTTTGTTGAAACTCTTGACGTTGTTCTTTACCTTCTAAGATATATCTATCAAACGTCTCAGCAATGTTTATCATGTCGTTTGGAGAAGGTATAGTTACAAAGCTATTTGCCGCTACCATTCTACACGCGCATTCAAGTGATTTTGCTCGTCTTTCTTGTGGTGTCATCTTGCGTCACAACCCTCTCTATCAAAATTAGCAACAATACCTGTCTCAGTATAATACACCAGGACATACTTCACGCCTTCATACGCACCATAGCTATTTTTAGCATTGTACGATACGCATGACGATAGCCAGTGATACATTCTTCCACCAATCCGTACATCGGCATGTTCCGGTTTACTAACCGTAAATTGCTTCAGGCTGTCTGGATCTTTCATATAATGCTTCAGGTACGTTTGTACTTGTTGCTTATATTCTTGCGCTGAAGCTCCTGAAGCACACGCAATCATTAATAGGAATAAAAGTGTTTTCATTATTCAATCCTCCCAAACACAGTGAAGCCCTTCTGTAATGCCAAACCGGACACGCCCTTAAATTTCAGGTCAAGTTTTCTACTGCCCTCAATTGTCCCTGCTTCAATAGAATACAGAGCATCAGGATCTACTTGCTCAAACTGAGGAGGTATTGTAATATTAAATTCCTGTACAGTCTTACCAAGATTAGGTTCACGAAGTTTATTTGAAGCCAAAAGGATTGCCCCTTCTGGCGGTATATCACTAAAAACCGTTTCTCTTTTCATCAATATCTTTTCCATTACAACCTCGTCAACAATTCAATATTCATAACCTGGTCAGCTGCGCCCATAGGCGAGTTCAGGATGACCCGTACAGTTTGTAACTTTGCTCTCGCACATTCCAACTCAGCACGCAAGATTGCAGGCTCAAGTTGCTTCATTAACGCTTCCACGTTACCCATACCGAAGTTTGCTTTTACAACATTGCTCATGATAATTACCTCCCTAATTCGTTAACTTTCATTTGGTTCCAGTCTCTCGGTGTAACCGTAGAATCTAGCGCCAAACCTCGTTCTGTCGCTTCTGCCATGAATTTAGCATAACCTTGATTATGTATCGCGTCAAGTTTGCCTTTCATTTCTTGATCTTGTTGTTTCCATTGGTCTGACATATTCATGCTAACCTCCGTCTTTAATCCTTTATTCTGCTAGCATAACTTGGAGCGCATTAAAAGTAAAGTAAAATCTTCGCAATAACGTAATTATCTTTCGTTTAAATATTTCTCTAGCACCTCTATTGTGACGATCATGGCATTTATACGGTTTACCGTAAACTCTTTTTTCTTCGTAAATTCACCGCGCAAGATAAAAAACCAGTCATTTACGTCTAATTCACGCTCGCTATCTTTAATCGCGGCTTGAATCGCTTCTAATTTAGTCGCAAAAAGCTTCTTTGGTTTTGTATCTGTTTGCTTGAAGACATATCCAAATTTGATCATTTCCAATAACCCTTTACAAATTTATCTCGTTCAATTTTCAATTCAACTTCAAGCTTTTCTAATTTCATCACGCAATCAGCTTCTATCAACCCGTTAAGCATTATAAGTTCATTCACCAATCCTTCCGTCATTTCAAAGTCAATTTCATATTCCTTAACGCCTCCTGTTCCACAACCCATGAAAGCCGTTCGTATCTTCAAAGATTCTAAGTGAACGGGATAATGACCGTTGCCGTTCTCAATCTTCTGTCCCATAGGAGTAGCGAGATACTTCAACGCCTCTTTCAATCCTCTGCGCACTTCTCTTGATTTGTCTATCTTCTCGTTAATCTTTATTATGTCTTTCAACAAGTCAACTGGTTTGCTCATCATGCTACCTTCACTGTAAAGATTGCATCGCCTTTGATAGACTTCATCAGGTCTGGTGACATTATTGTTGGTAAGTTACAAGTTGAATCAAAGTTCAACGCAGCAATATCCGGTATAACAGCAACGACTTGTTCAAACGTTCTGCTATTCCATACGAACGTGTCAAAGTTCTTCAACCGTACCCGTTGCTCATCGCAGATTGCCTCTTGGGCATGATCATACGCATCGATAGCAGTATGGATCTCTCTGCTTACATGCTTACGTCCACGACAAGTCTGAGGAGTTCCAGCAATCAGGGGTATTTCTTCCTCTTCAGTGAAAGTAAAACTCAGGCGGTGATGCACCCATTCTTCTGCGGGTATAAAGTACAAACATTTGTCGTAAAAAGCTTGCTCATACTTCTGTAACACCTTCATATCTTTCAGTGGGTATTTTTCTAACATAAAAGCTATTATCTGTTCTTTCAGAGCCTCGCGCATCTCATTCAACGCACTATAATCTGTTGTCTCCTTGATACGCTTTTTCAGAAAGTCACTTATATCTTGTCTGATTTCTTTGTTCAATCTTCTTTGTGCCATTTTAATCATCTCCAAATAATTCATATTTATTCATAATATTCCAACAAGACTGACAGGAGCTGAAGTTGTAAGCCCTTCCCCCGTCAGCAACTGATTGCTGGACATAAACCTGATCTTTCTCAATAACGCCGCTGCAAGTTACTTCATCCCGATGCTCTCTGTCGCCATTCATGTCAATAGCTTCCCAGCCGTCACACCTTCTGCGCTTCCTTGCCTTCCTGTTGTTTTGTCCCAATACCTTTACCATCAGCCCCTCCTTCAAAGTTAAAATAAGGTAACATGTTTTCAACGATCACTTTGTAGTTATCTCTGCCCGCATTCTTCTTTTCACGTTTCAAGTTAGCCAGACAATAAGCAAACGCAAGCCTTTTCTTGTCGCTCATAATCTCACTGCTCAGGCATATACCACCGTCTATTAACCGGAAGTCTTCATTTTCGAGTACAGTGACAAAGATGTTCACGGGTTCAAATCCAAATAAGCCTTTCAACTTAGCAATCTTGTTCTTTACCGCATTGCTGAGAACTCCGTTGGATATTTTACCCAAGAAATTTGGGAATTGGTTGGAATAGAAACTGTTAAGGCTATCTGTTCTTTTGCGTAACTTTCCTACAATCTCCATTTCCACTTCGTACTCTGACGCTGTACGATCTTCAGTGAGGTCAATGTCACAGAGAAGGTTGTAGCTGTACGCACTTCCAATATCAGCAACCTTAATTCCCTTGTAAAAGATTGCCGGCTCGTCTGACTTATGAATCTCAATATCGCCCATCACCGCGATAGGTTGAGTTTGACACAAGAATCTATGGCGCTCTGCGTGAACTTCGTCCAACCCCTCAACGACAATACAAGTACCGTCATTCGTGCTACAACCTTCCTCATACACCGTACCGCTTTCATCTTGGCAGTTGCTCCATAACTCACGATAAGCCATCCACAATTCCCAATTCTTTCCCAACTCAGTCGTGAACGGCAGCTTGAGGTCATTCATGTAGATAAACTCAAAGTCTTTCCCTCTGACGGTTTCAATCTGTTTTGTGAACCAATACTGCTTGCCGTCTATGTATGCTCTGATCTTGCAATCATTAACAAGCAACACCGCAATCGCATACTTCAGTCCTGTTCCAAAATATCCGATAGGGTGTTCATTTTCCTTGACCGATACACCGAAAGTCTGTATACATTCCAGCGGTAATACTGTTTCATTGTAGAAGCTTATTGTCATTTCTTTAATCCTTTATGTGTTCTTCAAGCAAAGTAGTTATCTCGTCATCTGGACATTGCCATACTGCCCCTTTTGAGTTTACACAAACAGCGTATGCATGATATACAAATCCTCGCAATGTTCTCTCGCCTTTCATCATCCTGAAGTGCTGCTCTTCTTTGGTAACAGACAATACTCCTGCTAATACTTCTTTAAAAGTATCAAACACCGCATCGGGTTGCACTAACGATGCTCTGTAGTCTAATTGATAACCCCATCTTACTTTTACGCGCCCCATAATTAATCCTCCACAGGTGTTGGTTCAAATTTCGTTATATCAAATAACTCTTTAGTATAGCCGCGTTGACATTTCTCATCCCAATAGGAATTTGATCTTGCTGCTAGGGTTATTGCGTGAAGTCTACCTGCCAACTCGATAGCCCCAAAATAATTACCCTCCCAACCTTCCTTGTCAGTAAATTCCTTAACAAGTTTGATAATACGCTGGCTCGTACCTGCTCTTCCAAGTCGCTCGCCTTGTTTCCTAAGCATTTTGGCTTCTTCAAGATGTCGTATTGCCATCAATCCCACTCCTTCATCAAACGTTCTTTAGCAAACTCAATAGCAGCAATCAGATTACCGCCGTTGTTTTCCCGTCTTTCGTACACGTTATGGTATTTAATATCACCATTCTCATCTCTCTGAACGAATGCCATGCAGTACGCAAGCATGTTAGGATCACGCATCATATCACCAACACGCTTCTCAGTATCAAGCCTAATTTCCCAAAGCTCTCTGGTCATCATAGGAATGACTTCAGCCGTTGGCGCTATTTCAGCGAGAGCAAGCCCTAAAAGATAATCCAACCCTTCCCGTGGAATCTTTCTCTTTACCACCGTCTCAGCTTTCCCCGTTGCAAGGGTGATCACCGCGTCCTCACCTTCAACGGAGACAGTTTTTATAGCAAAGTTGATTTCACTCATGCCATGCTCCGCATTCTAGGTCACCACACGATGAAAGTTCAATCGGTTTCACGACGGCTTCTGGTGATACCGGATTGTCCGGTAAAGCGGCAGATTTCTTCTCAAACAAGTAGTCATAAAGCAAAGTACCAAGCATAAATCTCCAGAAAACTTTCATACAACCTCTCTGCTTACCGCACGTCCTGGCGCAACTTTATCTTGCCAGACTGTTCCAGCTTCCCGTACCAACGCAACAGGTTGAATAACCCGCACTTCCCTCAGCGGTTCTGGCATTCTTTGTACCGCAGGTTCATTCCACCGAGTCCTAAACTCAAGTGCGCCTTGCATCCAAGTCACCGCCGCACTGAAGAATATAGCCAGCGTGAGCGGTGAGCCTTCAGGAGATAATTGCCTCACTACCGCCGTTGCCAATACAGCAGTTGATGTTAAAACCCTGGCAACAGGCATAATGTACTTTTTCATTTCTTTAACCTTTTAAAAACATAGAACCCAAACACCTCTGGGTACTTGTCGCGTTTACAATTATTACAAAGAAGGGCATCACCCATACCGCCGCCCTCAGTTACTCTCCAATGAACCCCTAACCAACAAAGAAAGTTTTTCATCTTAAAATCCCCTTTCTGTTAAATAATACTTCATTGTACCAACCTTCTTACTGAAGGTACGCATCGCAAGATGATTACCTTCAGTATCAAAATGCGTATAAACAATCTCTGTTTCAGATTCCTCATACAACATATTCTTCCTGTCAGCAAACTTTGCCCAGACGTGCTGGAAAACTCCCTGACAGGATTTATTCCAACTAACGTTTGTTGTGCTTTTCATCTCGCTCTGCAATACTTTCAAGCCACTCAAACTGACGCTCAGTCAACTCAAACTCCTGTCCTTCATTCTCACGACGCTTGACAAGGTTATCTACAAAAGCTTGTTCGTGATTATTCAAGTCGTCACGATCTGAAGCTTGAGAGAGTAACTTTTCAACAATTGGTTCAACCATTTATAACTCCACTTGTGGGAAATATCCCAACTTTTTGATAAATTCCAAGACAACAACGGATTGTTTCAAGGCTGAAGAATGGATTTTGTCAGCTTCTACTTGACCAACAACTCCAGGTAATTCGTCACTAAACAAGGCTTGAAGAGCGCAAACAGCCGCCATGTAATCGCTGTCTTCCGGTATAACCACTTCACCAATAGCATGAAGAGAAGCGAGCAAGTTCACCAAGACAATCATACCTTTGCGGGTGTTGTACTTCTCTTTCATGAAATGATCGCGCATTATACCGCAAACTTTCTCAGCTCGTCTCTTGAGGGTATTTGTCCTCAACATCCTAACATAAGGCTCTGCGCCTGATCTAACTCCAGCAAGACAGTCTAACACTCCTTGATCTTCTGACAAACCCTCTTTGTCCACAAGGTGTTCAAGCATCCACGAGAGGATTACCGGAAACACCAAACTTTCGATTATCTTGCGATCTGTTAAAACCTTTGGCATTTCATCTTCTCCGTCACGTTAATAAAACACCAGTCTACAGGTCTACCATCAAAGCCGTGAAGCTCCCTGTCGTACTTTACTGTCACAATAAAATTGTCATTATGTTGATACTCCTTAACCATCTCCATTGCCTGAAAATAAGCAGGAGTATCGCACATCACACTAATCGCTCTCATTTCTTTATTGCCTCAACAATCTGATAAGGTGTCAAGCATTCGTCTTTATGTGACCAAGATTCGCAATGCATAGCCCAATTAATAACCAAGAACGTCAGAAAAGTTCCAAGCAATAACGACACAACAATACCAATAAATATATCTCTCATTTCTTTAATCCTTTAATAAATTGGTATATGAAGCAGTGTCTCCTGCCGCTGCTTCATATAAAAGAAGCATAAACGCAAGCGCATTAAAAGTAAAGTTAAAAAACTACTTCTACCAATTCTTTTTTCGCACGGGTAATAGCCACATAAATTAGGTTTGTTTCTTGGACCAATTGCCAATCCTGCTTTGCATACTTACTTGGCATGAACAGGTTTCTGCCCAACAAGTAAACCTTATCCCACTCACGTCCTTTACTCTTGTGAATAGTAGCAAGCGTGACTGAACCTGCAACTTTACCTTCAAGAGTATCCTCAAAAATACCGTCAAGAAACTTTATAACAGCTCCAGGTGTGGTGTTGCCTTTCTTGATTTGGTAATGAATAACTGAAAGCAAAGTCGTCACCTTATCTTCCAATGACGCAATCTTATCTCCCTGCTCGCTCTTGGCAAGCCTGTCCTTCTCTTTCTCAAACCATTCCCGCAAATTGGTATCCAATTCAGCAAGCGTGCTGACCTTGAACCGCTTGACCATCACGATCAAAGACTTGCCTACATCCCTACCTTCAATATGACAAGGTGTACCGTTCTGTAGCAAACCATAAGCAACCTCAACCAAAGGTTTCACGTTACGGCAAACAATAGCGTCGTGTCTTGTCAGCTTCTCTTTGAACAGTAGTGTTCTGTCAAGTTCCCTGACAATACCTTCTGGCGCTGTCTCATGAGCCTCTATGTGTTTTACCCACTTCTGAGCGTGCGTTACAATCGCTTTTGGGCAACGATACGTCACCGTGAGTGGCAACCGGACACACTTGAATTGATTCGCAATCAAGTCCAGAGAATCAGCACTGGCTCCGGTAAAACCGTATATGGCTTGACGTGAATCTCCTACAGCTATCAACCGCCCATTGGGGCGTAGTATCTGAGCTGCAAGCATCCTGCGTACCCTGTTAGTATCTTGAGCCTCGTCCACCAATACCCAGTCATGTTGAAAGAAACGTGCTCCAGACAAAAGCGGTGCATAAATCATGTCGTCAAAATCAACAACCTGCTCACAAGATTTATTAGACTTCTCTAACATCTCGTGAACGACACTGATCACAGTATCCATTGAGCAAGTTGCAGGTAGATCGTCAGACAAGTTATGGTGGTCAGCTACCGCATGAAGATCAACATAATCGTCAATGTAAATCCCTTCTTGTTTAGCAAGAGAAGCAAGCTTCAATGCCAACACCATCGGAAAAGCAGGATTGAGTTTCATGGAGTTGCCAATGTCCTGCATCTTTTTACCGTCAATGCGGGTATCTCTCCACATGCGCTTTACAGCTGAAAAACCTGCTGAGTGCATAGTGGCTGACTTTACTCTTGTACTGTCAATTCCTTTACTTGTTAACTTGTTCGCAATATCTACCGAAATTGCTTTGTTGTATGCTCCAAGAAACACCTGCCCCTTCATCATAGAAACAGCTTCAATGAGCGTTGTAGTTTTACCTGCGCCAGCTACCGCTTCAATGACGGCTGACCCATCACCAGTGGATACCCAATCAAAGATTGCGGCTTGTTGAGGAGAAGGTGTGAACATTTCTTTAATCCTTTAATAAGTGCTGTAGGTTGAGAACCTGATACGCAGCGTCATGAATAGCAATATGCTTCGTCAAGTCCTTTGGAAAAGGCAAGACATCCTTGCCAGCAATATTCTTAATTGTACGGTAACAGCAATCAGTCCAATACTTGAGAGGGAATGGAATGCCGTAGCTTTTGAACAGAGAGCGTAACAATTCATTATCGAATCCTGCGCCATTACCCCAGAGCCGCTTCACGTCCTTGAGAGCATCGCTCACTTTTACCAAAATATCTCTATTGTAATTTGGTTGATTACCTCCCACATTAGCGAATGTCGCACCGCCAGTCTTAGCCATAGCTGACTGCCCAATCCACCACCTTACGGTATCAGCGTCAATCTTACGCCCAACATTTTGTTGATGAGCTAGATTGAAAGTTGCTGTGAAAGTACGTTCATTACTCAATAAAATCTCGCTGGTAACATCTTCACCTTTGTTGAAGAATACAATACCAACAGAAGCAATTACTGCATCGTGTTGTATACCAAGCGTTTCTAAGTCTAGCATTGCGTCTGTAAATTTACTCATAACATTCCCTTATTTTTGACCGCCATAAAGCTGATCATTGCTGTTAATACACAAACATCCATGTCGTTAGCAAGCGCAACTTGCTGGACATTCATATGATCCCAAGTTAGTGTCCTGAACTCAGTAGCTTGAGACAAGACAAACTCATTGCGTACATATTCCGGTAAGTCGTACAATTCCTTGACGAGCCTCTTGGCTTGCTCAAGTCTTTTATACCGGAAATAGCCAAAATCTGTTTGGCTTGGTATGTGAGTTATACGCCAGAATTTATCGGATTGCCCTGGATACTTTCTGGATTGTCTGTCAATTCCAAATTCCTTGAAAATGAAACCAAATACTTCAATCTTGCGCGCAGATGCTGAGCAATAATAGGTGAATTTACCTTCTTTCATGCTGCTTTCCTCTTTCTCTTGGCAACCATCTTTATACCGACAGCAGCTTTCTCCTTCTCAATGAGATGCTTAGCAACACGCCAGTCCACAACATGTACCGTATTAGGCTCAAAGCAATCTACCTTGTGAGTTGCTTGCTTAATTATAATGACTTTCCACATAGGTCTTGCTCCTTCTCATCAGCTCTGCGTTCTTGTAATTGTTTCCTGAAGTCATCCTTGTTTCTTGGCAATTCTGATGTTGGAAGTCTACGCTCTGCTTGATCAAGCATCTCTCTATAATCGCTGAAATTCATATCTTTATTCCTTTAATAAGTGGCTATGCTAGGTAGAAACATAAGCGTATTTTTCTACCTAACAAGTACCATATTACTAAACGTTTTATTAAAAGTAAAGTGGTTTTTATATGAATTTAAGAAATATTTTCGTATTGTTTATAAAGACTGAGTAAAGGTGCTGGATCATACACGCCGTTTTCCATTCCCAAGACGTAAACATGAGATTTCTTCAGCTTCTTAGCGGTATCCATTACTGTATCTCCTGATCTTCTCCTGAGAATCTTTGCTTTTTCTCCTTGCGTCAACACTAATTCCACTTGTTCTAACTTGTGGGGAGCATCTCGCAAATCTCTTTCCATCATTGAGACATGAAACTGGTTCTTTGCTACGCCTGAAGTGGCAAACTCGCCTTGAGTCAAAGCTCTGCGCTTACGGTAAATATACAGCTTTTCGCCGTCTGTTATTTGCATGTCACCTCCTTTCCATCTTTGTAGCCGTCATTTCTTCCAATCACGTACCCATAATAAATACTGACCATCACTACAATACATCCAATCCAAACATATCTCATCGCGCCTCTCCCCAATTTGGTCCAATTTCAACATCAACTTTGCTTGGTACCAACAAAGGCACACAAGTCTCCATTATTTCCTTCGCCAGCGCGGTGGTCTTTTCTCCGTCGGTAGAAATTCCAACTTCATCGTGTACGGTAATCAGCTGTTTTATTCCAGCTTGATACATCTGAAGCATCGCCATCTTTGTCTGATCTGCTGCGCTACCCTGAATCAGCTTGTTCATAGCCTTGTGAGTAAACCACACCTCAACTTTGCCGTTGGGTTTTGTATGAACCGGAAAGCGGCAAACCCTGCCCAAGATTGTCCTGATAAACTTGCGGCGGTTTGCCATCTGAGAACATTGCTTGTTTAATTCTCCCACAAACGGCACGTTTGCGTTATACTTGGCAAACATCTCCTCGCCTTCTTCCCCCGCAACTTCAATCTCAACTTCCGCTCCGCTCCGCTCCACCTTGATCATTTTCGTAGGCAAACCAAGCTGATGACAAAGTTTCACCTTTCCCATCCCGTAAGCCAAGCCCAGATTGATGTTCTTTGCGGCTTTCCTTGGTAAGCCTGTCAATTCAGCTACAAACGTATGATAATCAGTGTTTGGGTCATTACAATATCTTTCCATAGCTATATGAGATGACGGAAACATTGGCTTGCCGCCTCTCATCAGACTAGCCGCAAAATGAACTGTCAGGCGCGGCTCTTGTTGGGAGTAATCCAGAGCTGCCCATTGGTCACCCTCTTCCGGTAAATACAGCGAACGTATCGCCAACCCAATTTCAGGGTTCTTATCTGGTGACGGCTGTTGTTGTAAATTGGGTGCTGTACAAGAGAATCTACCGGATATTGCCCCACCTTCATCTGAAGGTAGCTGATGAAACGAGCAGTGCACGCGTCCGTTGGTTGAATATCTGTTCAATAAGCCCTCTAGGAATGTCCCATTGGCTTTTTGCATCTTCCTACAGCGCAGCACGAGCTGCATAGTTTCTCCCAAGCCCTCGATGGATTCCAAGCTGTCTAAGAAGCCAGCCGTGATGGAGGGTTTTTTCGTCTTAGCGGTCAACGGTATTTCAATACCAGCTTCTTGAATGATGGGCACGATAGAGCTTGACAAATTTGGGTCAATAGTATGTCCAGTACGCCTGTGAATTTCTTCCACGCACTTTATTTCTTCTGCCTTGAAATACTCAGACAGTTGAACGGCTTTATCAACATCAATCCGCACCCCTCGCTTCCTCTGCTCAATAAGCATTGGCACCAAGTCCATTTCCATGCGGTAAAGACTCCACAACTTTGGATTCTCAGGATCATGACGCAATTTAGGCTCAAAAGCAAGCCATAACCGTCTTGTCAAGTCAGGGTCTTTCTCACCGTATGGGCCAACGTATTGTGCGTGCATCTTCCAAAGTTCAGACTTGGCATTGAGTCTCTGCCTTTTTGCCTCAGCTTGAAGCAAGGTTTCATCTTTCTCCTCACCAAGAATGTCCTTTGAAATCATATTCAGGCTGTATTTCCCAATACCGCGATTCTCATCAAGTAACGCCATAGCAGCAATTACATCGTTGATTTCGCCTGCAACCGGAATGTTGTGGTAATCAAACCATCCAAGATCGTACTGAGCGTTGGCAAATATCTTGGGTTGAGCAGGGTTTGAGAACTGTTCTTTTGCCCAAGCAAACACCTTATCTCTGTCAAGATTACCGCCAGCTTGATGAGCAACCGGATAATAACCAGTAAAATGAGCAGTGGAAACTCCAATGCCTACAATTTCACCGTCTCCGGTTGCCCAGCCTGCACCCTTTATTTTTAGTCCAGGGTCACGGGTTTCAGTATCAATGCCCATATTCCCATGCCGTCTTAGGTCTGGAAACTCCGTTGGTGCCGTCCATTCACGCTTGAGAAAACTCATGTCAGTTCCAACCTCTTATACAATCGTCTTCAAATTCAACACCAAGATAGATAAGCAGCTCAAGCGTCTTCATGAATACCGTCATAGCCTGGAACCGTTTCTTGTTTAGCATCAAAACCGAATGGGTGAACCATTCCTGAAATACCGTTGCTGACAGCTTCACTAAGCTTCATCGCTTCTGATTCAATCTTGCCTACTGCGTTATGAGAGCGTGCCATCAATTCTGCTCTCACTAAGAGAAGATAACCAGCAAGATCATTGATGTCGTCAAGGATACCTTCGGGGCGTTTATCAGCTTCAACGTGTTCAAATATGTCGTATTTACTGATCAAGTCACCCAGAACTGTCTTGCCTTCTTTCTTCAGGGCATTTTCAAGTCTATCCCACTTGCGTGCTAACATCATGAAAGCTCCTGTACCGCCCCGTTGTTTCCAACTTGAGCCATAATCCACTTCTTTTGCAGTCACTCCGGTAACATCGGCCTGAGCTACGGTATTCAAAAAGTCCATGTGCGTCTTACTCATTTATAACTTCTCCTTGTTCAATCATGTTAATATTTAAAGTGACATCAGAAAGTATTTCTTGTACCTTCTGGGATACAACCTGCGGTGATTTATCAAGATACCCATAGAGATAGGTCAAACCTGTTTGATATACCGGATTCAACGCTGCATTACCCATATGCATTTGCTCTTGACAATATAACACCAGCTCAAGAGTATCCGCAACCTTCAGTATATTCTCCTCACCAATAGAAAGCTCTGGATAATCTATTCCGATACGTCTCAGAAAATCATCTTCAAGCTTATTCACCTGTTCTTTCATTTCAGGCGAACTTCTTTTCACTGGCGCAGGAATATCTCCAACAGACACCTCTGCCACGTCATGTAACAAAGCTGCCTTGATCAAGTCCAAAGAGGGTGTTTTTACCAGAGCAAACACCAACAAAGCTACATTCCACGAATGTTCACCAACGCTCTGAACACCAATTGTACGCTTTGTGTGGTATCTTTTGACTTCACCCGCAATTCTTATAGCGGCAATTGATCTACTTTGAAGCACGTTTGGCCTCTCTTCTCTGCAACCATTCAATTCCAGCACGTTGCCAATCTGTTGCTTTGCAATGAAGTTTCAAGCAGTCAATAGCGTCCTGCAATCTGTCTCTCTTGTACAATTTCCAAGCCAGAAATAAACCTCTGCCGGTGTCCTCAAGAATCGTATTGAGGAAACGAATGTCAACTGTGTCTGGATTTTCTAAGAAATAACCAAGCTCCTGATCAAAAGTTTCTGCGTCATCAATCAATCTTTGAGGCGTAACCTGTCCCAATTCATAAGGACAAGCTGCTCCAGGACGCAAAACTGAACACTTTTCCCATACCGGATTATCTGAGTACACGTGGAAATTGTTGGCAACTTGGTGGTAAGTACCAACTTCAAGTCCTGTCATTCCCGCAACATACTCCAGAAGAGTAGCAAATTGAACTGCGTTTGCTCCGTAAGCTCCCCAAATCATGTCGTTGCTCCGGTTGAACACCGTCATGTTGAGTTGTTTTCCTATAGGCCTGAAAATCACTTGTAGGTTACAAGGCAAATCTTTACTTGTTTGGTTGAGCAAATCGTCACCCGCATCCCACATCGTCAAAACAAGTCTACGGTTTTCTGGGTTTTCTTTGATCAATTCAATAATCGCAGACAACTGATCAATACCGTTGCTGTGCGTACTTCTATTGAACCAAGCACGCCACCGTCTACCGTAAGCAGAACCGTTCAACACAACACCGTCATCAGAAAACTCACCCATTCTCTGATTAAACTGCTGAACAAAAGCCAAGTCATCTCTTCCTGCGAGCATCCACAAACTCTCAAAGAAATGAAAGAACGGGTTAGCATCACGCTCTTCAGAGAATAACACCTTTTCCGAAGGGTTGTTGTATTGAGTGCTCACTGGTGTCGGAAATGAAATTACATTACCGTTACGTGATTTCTGATTAATGCCTACTGACGCAACGGCCTGAACCCCTATTTGTAGGGCTTCATTTACGTTTCTTGCTGTTATTGTGTACATTCATTTACTCCTTTATAAGTAAAGTATAAGCGTTTAGGTATTAAAAGTAAAGTTATTTCTCGCTAATCGTCTTGATATAAGCCTTGAGGAAGCTGCCAATACACACACCTCCAAGCAAACATAAAAATGCAACGAATCCAATGAGAAGTTTACCTGTGAACCATATCAATCCGGCTAGGGTGATGCTTGCTAATATCAAGTATGTCAACAACAATTTCATATCAATAACCTCTTCCATGAACGTATTTGGCACGGGGTCTGCCCTCGCCATTAAGCACTCGCAAGTATTTGTCTGTTTCACAAAGAGAGTGTTCAATGTCTCTCATTTCCAAAGCAGGCACATGCTCTTCAAGATTGCCTGGCCTTTGAGAAAGCTTCAGCAAATACTTCATTTCTTCATTCGCAAGCTTCTGAGACATTGGAGCATCAAGAGGTCTGTTGAATAGCCTGTTCAAACCACGCTTTGCTCCTGGGCCAGCATTTGCCCATGTCATAATATCAGGCGCATTTTCCAGATAGCGAGTGTGACGCAAGTCTGTCACGACTTCATACGACATAAATTCACCCCAGCCGTGGAATTGCATAAACCATTGGTGAACTTCTTGGAGAGTTGGTTGAGCAAGTCCAAGCTTGAACTCATCCCCGCAATTCCACATATTATAGAATTTATCCTGAGCTTCAAACACCCTGCCAAGAACAATCTTTGCCATGTACTGCTGCTTTGTCCATGAATACCAAGGTTTGTTAGTATCGGATTCAGCCCGAATCATGTATGCTCCGGTATACACTTTGTCGCCACGCGATTTGCGAACGTCAAGAATATTGCTCATGAGCTGGATAGCTCTTTCAGCATTCTCGCGTAATTCCCACATATTACCGTCTGGAAAACCTATCTCATCAAGAGTAGCTGGCCAATTAATTTGACGAGCAATCGCCATAGCAAACCAGAGGTTTTCATGATTCTTATAAGGCTCACGCCAGTTCTGACGAATCCATTTTGTAACTCTGTCCAACTCTCTGAACACATTACAAAAACGGTACTCCTGAAGAATCGGGTCATCAGTGAGGTTTGTTTCGCCAGCTTCTTTCTTCAGGTAGATTCTATGGCGTTCATTGATCCAGTACCAGAACGGGGCAGCGTCCAAGCTGCCCTCGTCCTTGGGTATAAATTCCAAGCCGTCAAACAGTTCATTCTGCTTCATGAGCTTTCAACTCCTTGTATGCTTTCTTCACTGTTTTGCGTAGCTCTTTCAAAGTTGAACCGTAAACAAAGGTAGTATGAACAAATTTACCTTCTATTCTACTTGCTATATCTTGTATCTCACAAAGTTTCATCTGAAGCAAGATACGCAATTCAATTTGATTGAATTCAGGTTTTGGAGCATCCTGTCTTGTGTTCTCGTCTTGTTGACATTGAGCTGCTTCTTTCTCAGCGTTTTGACCAAAAACTCTTTTGTGAAACTCTTTCAAGTCAGCACTGCTGATGCCGGCTTCTCTTATAGCGGTATCCAGATGTGAAATTATCTCAGAAAATCCTTTACTCATTTTATTAACTCCTTAAATTGTTCAAAAGCGTTTTCATAATTCAACACTACAACTTTGTGACCGTCTTGAGCCGCCTTAGCTGCAGTGCGTTTTATACTTGCGTATTTATTAATGACCAATTCCTCATTGATCTTCTTTCCTCCATTCCTTTTGTATATGTTCGCAAGACACGTCTCAAGAGGAGTATCAAGATACAACCACGTCATTCCACCAACTTCGTGGGCAAAGTCTGACCAAGGTTGATAGATTGTTGAAATGAGTATTCCTTCAAATATAACATTCTTGCTAGCAGAAGCAGCTATTGTTATTAAGCGTTTAGCGTCTGCTTGAGTCTTTATAGTATCACAGCCCCCACAGGTGGTTGAGTATTTTCCAATGACGGCATTCCACCCTATCTTGCTCCACTCCCCAACCTTCTTGCCTTCTGGGTTGTAACAATCACGCTTCACGATAGGAGTTTTACACTCTTCAATCAACTTCCTCACTATCGTAGTTTTACCTGAACCGTTCGTACCTCGTATGTTAAATATCGTCATATCATTTTACCTAGTTTATTCGCCCAGATTCCAGCTAGAATAGTGCCGTTTTTAGCTCCACCTGTAGCAACCCAAAGAGTTTTACCCACGCGCTTAAAAACACCATTAGGATTGCACGTACTAAATGGGCGCGTTCCAGTAGTGACGGCATAATGTTTCTTTAAGTTACCATACCTTGAAGCTCTGTCGATAGTACGCTTTAAATGATCTTCTTTGTACTCCTTCACTGAAGTGCCATCACCAAAATGTACAAAACCTTCTGATTGGAAAGATACTGCCTGTTTGAAAGGAGCGTACATTTCAATCTTATTCTTCACCTCGGCGTTATCGCTTGCTAGAGCAAACAAAGTTGATCCGGTTTTACCGGAAAGCGCCAATTCCGGTATAAAAGCGTTGCACCATATTCCTGCAGCTAGGATAATGATATCAAAGGTCATTTCATCGCCATCAGCAAACACGAGTGTCTTTTGATTCCTGACCTCAACAACTTTGTCCCAACGTTTTTCACATCCGTACACTAAGGCTTGAGTATTGAATCTCATAATCTGTTGTCTGAAATTCTTAACTGGATTCTTGATTTCAAAATCCAAGTGCTCAACAAGTCCACCGCCTCCAATTTCCTCCAAGGCTTCCATGCCCAAGTCAACATCTTCAACTCTCGCAATCCACTGAGGGGCTATCAAGCCCAAAGCTGCTTTACTCGCTCCCATTTTCTCAAGGCTATCGAATACCGTGACTGAAGCGCCTTTCTTCCGCAGGTACTCCGCAATGATACATCCCGTTAACCCGCCTCCTACAATTCCAACTTTCATGAGAAACACTCCGCACAAACGTCAGTCAGAACCTTGCTCAACTTGGATTCTTGTTCAATCCACAACAAAGCTTTCTTCAAGTCGTGAATATCTTCTCCCACGTAATAATGACCGTTCATATGAGATTTCCATTTACAAAGAATTGTCTCAACCTCCTGAATATTAACTTTGCGGTCATTTGAAGGCGGTGCATCGAATCCTTTGAAATGTTCCAATAGCTCTTTCACTGCATGATTAACTTTATAACCCTTTGTTGTATTAGTTCCCTTTAGTGTCCAACTAGCGTATGTTTCTATGTACAATTCAGCGCCCTTAATTGGTCCATCGTACATATCAAGTGCGCAATCAGAAAAGTCAACCGGAAGCATGAGCACTCTGTCAAACATGTCGGCAACTTTGAACGCCATCCAATTCCCAAAACCAACCCACTTCTTTACTGCTTTTGCTGTGTCTTTGAAGGTAGCTCTATGCGCTGCAGTGACAATCTCTTCTGCTCCCCAATACTTTTGAGCCTCGTTTGACCAAATACCTCTCTGAGCATTCAAGTCATAAACAGATTCAATAGCCGCATTTCCTCTGAAGTGTCTGCGTTCTTTCCCTCTTGGAAATTCTTTTCTTGTGTTCTGAGCAGCAATACTCATTCTTATCCAAAATTTGTCCTCATCTTCCCAATCATCGCAAATCCATGCTGCGACACCAGCGTGGTAAAAACACCAATACGCAAGACAGAATTGAGCAAGCTGGGGGTACGGTAATAACTCGCGCTCACGTGCTTCATTCAATAACACATAAAGAGGGTCAAGGTCTTTACTGAGCAATAACTTTGCTCCAAATTCTTTGATTTCCATTAGAAGAACCTCAATATAACAAATATTTCAAGATAACAAAGAGGAGTCATGATGAATGTAGCAAACAACAATCCGCATATCTGCATGAACCAAAATGTATGTTCTTCAGAAAACTTCATTATATATTTCATGATCTTTACTCCTTTAATAAAATTAGTAGTGGCAATTACGCCACTACCTTCGCAGCTCTTTCCTTCTTTATAACAATTCCCTTTTCAATATGAGGAAGTGGTGCAGTAATCCCTTCTGGGTATACCAAACCGTACACAGGCTCATTCTTGCTATTGTAGCACAACACTTCAATACCGTAACCTTTCACACTGTTGATATCCCAACGCAACCAATCCTTAACTTTCTCTGCTCTTTCGTTCCAAGGTTTACCAAAGGCTGAAATGCCGTTAGCCAATTCTTGAATAGTAGCACCGCCATCACGAGCAAGCAGGTCAATAAGGATAGCCGTTTTTGTACCCGCACGAGCTTGTTTAATCTCGCCTTTTGGAGCACGTGTAACGCCTTTATCAACCTTTACTTTTGGTGTCTCAACGGCTTTCTTTGCCTTGGCAATAATCTTCTTTTCAATGTCAAGGGTATCTTCAATTTTAGCAACAGTCACTTTCTCTCCTTCTGGGTAGTCAATCGCAACAAGTTCAAATAACTTCAACAATCTATCAACTGCTATCTCACGGTCTGCGAACTTCTTCACAGGTTTATCTGAGTAAGCGTTATAGATGGCTACAATATCAGCCGTATCAAGTTCTTCAACATCAGCTCTTTTCATAAACAACTGAAAATCGGTACTCAATGTAATGTCTTTACTTTGCGCCTCAGTTAGCTTATAAATTGGGTCTTGCTGAGCTGTTTTGAACGTGTTAAAGTTAATTGCATATGTCATGATCTTTAATCCTTTATTAAATTTCTGGACTCAGTTAATCTTTGTCCCTTAAGACAAACATAACCCGTACCGCATTAAAAGTAAAGTAAAATCTTTGCCTCATCGCAAAAAAGTTTTCGCTGTTCTCGCTACCACCAGAAACAAGTTCACTTTTGCCCTGCTTACTCCAACATACCAAACCCGCGCTTCCTCATCTCTGTTACCTTCCATCATCTTCCATGAGCGTGTACTCATATCAGTAAGTAGTAATACATTGTCAGCTTCACCACCCTTTGAGCCATGAATCGTTGATATTGTTACCCTTCCTGGCTTGGTTAAACTCTCGTGATTCCTTCGCAAACTCCGTACATATTCCCTATCGTAAGGTGACAATCTTGTTAATGCATCCATCCAATCTGGTTTGCCGGAAAATGGGAATCTAAAATCTTCATACTTGTAATGTTGCTCTTTCTCAGGCTTCGGCATGTCTACAATGAAGCTGCATATCAATATAGCATCTCTCCGGTTGATAGCCTCGCCAGCTCTCAGCTTCTCATAAGCAACAATCGCCTTCACGTAAGGAGCGTTATTTGACCACTGCCCTTCCGTATGATAAACAACTCCTTGTTGCCTGCATATCTCCTCCATACTTTGTAGCAAGTAGGTATGACGCCCCAACATCAACCAACTACCTTCAGACAAGTTCACCTGTTCCATATTCGTCATCCAATGAACCTCACCCGCTTCACCTCTTGGCTTCCACAACTTAGGATAGCGGTGACTTATCCCCTGACTTATCCCCTGAGCCAAATCAAACACCGCCTGTGGTAATCTATAGCTTTGAGGCAACACTTTTCTCTCGCCTTTAATACTTAATAACGTTCTCAAGTCAGCTCCAGCCCATTGGAAAATAGCCTGATCGTCATCACCCGCAATCAACACCTTTTTGGCATTCCTTGAAGCCCTTCTAGCAAACTGCCATTGCTGCTTCGTCAAGTCCTGAGCCTCGTCAAGAATAAACAAGTCAACATCGAGTTCAACCGTACACTCATCCAGAAAGTCAGTGAAGTCGAGATAACCTGACCGCTTATAGGAATCCAAAGCATTAACAAAATCACGCACCGTGTAATACGGTAAATCGTCTTCATCGCACTCAATCCACGCATCGTACAAATCTTGTTGTTTTGCTCTGGCCATTGAGTAAACTCTCAAGCACTTGTCTCCAAGACTTCCACCCAAAGGCACGCGCTCAATGCCGTCGTATGAATGTTTAAATATCAGCCCTAACGCTTCTCCCAGCTCTTTAAAATTCTCTGTCTTCATCACCTGATCACGAGTCAAGCCCAGCTGCCTAAATGCCAATGAGTGAAGCGTCCTGAACAGAGGGAAAGCAGCAGATGTCAAATCCAACTTTGTAGCCGTCCTTTGAACCGCTTCCTGTGCAGCTTTCTTGGTGAAGGAGCAGTAAGCTATCCGTGATGGGTCAATCCCTTCTTGGATAGCTACTTCAACCTGTCTCACCAATTCTGTTGTCTTTCCCGTACCAGGTGGACCAATTAACAATCCCACTTCTCTCATCAGAAAACCTCCGTACCAAAATCAGGTATTGGCGCTTGATTACTGTCTGGCATTCCAGGGTCTGGTATAACCCATACATTAACACCTTGTCCTTTGATATTGAAAAACAACTTCTCTGTCTTCAACTCATGAAGCAAGTTCCATATATAATGCTCAGATTCATACTTGAATCTGTGGTTATCAAGATACTCAAACAAAGCTCTTGACTTGAAGTATATCTTGCCGCCATCTCTCCAAGGTTTATTCAGCAACAGCTCGTCTTTCGCTTTTGCCTGTACAGAACCGTTGAAGAACTGCTCAAGCATAATCAGGAATTGACCGTCATGAGAAGCGTCCACAGGTGAAGGTACAATGTCAGCTTGCTTAATCTTGCCGTCAAGATACTTCTCCCACTTCGCCTTGGGCATTGACCCAGGAATGCGATTGATCTTGTCTGCGCATTTCTTATTAAATGCCGTCTGCGATAGCAATGTGTCGGTATCCATCCTAATACGAACACCGTCAATTTCCAACACCCAATAAACAGGCTCTCCCTCATACTTTGTCACTGATGAAATGTCAACAACTTCGTTTCCCTCGTCTTCATCGCCGCCAGCTGCTATACCGTATTTCATTGTCAAGCATTTCTTTCTTGCGCAGTGAGAATTGATAGGAGCTTGTTTACATTTGTACTTATATTCTTTCTTTGATACTGACTTGGCAAGGTCTGTCAGCTCTTTCAGCGTCAGCTGAGGGTCACACATCGCAATATTGTATTCAGCAAGCTTATCTTCCCAATTATCGGGGTATCTTAATTTCAAATAAACCGCCACATTAAACATGCCGTCATTGCGAGTACCTTCTGGAAAACCCCCAAACATAGCCAAATATCGCAAGCATGGTGGTCCACCAATAAACAAAGTTTCCAAAGACTCATCAACAATCTGGAATGCTTCAAGAGCTTCCTCATCAATCTTCTTGCTCTCTGCGTAATCTAAGAACTCTACAAGAGTCAACACCTTGTTATCTCTTACAGCATGCCTAGTGGACTTATCGCCATCAAAGTACGGCAAGTTTATCCAATTACCTGTATCTTTCCTTTTACCGTCCTCAATTCTGGTAGTCTGCTTTGGGAATATCTCAGCCCCGCCGTAACCAAGAAACGCCGCCCACTCGCTTAACTTTGCCACTCCAAGCTTTGCTGGAACTGGTTTAGAAAAGAACACGCAAAGATGCGCACCTCCTGACTTTGACTTACAAAGTACCAGCGGTGTCTTGGCAATCTTTCTTTCCAAAGCAGCGTGATCCAGAGGGTATACGTCAACGTCAATTACACCAAAACTCAAGGTGTCGTCGTCTTTGAGGGCTATAACTCCCAAACCGGATTTGCCTTCAAGATGACGTTGCACGTCAACTTCCAAGACAGCCGTTTGTACGGTTAATGCCTTGCCGCGTTGTTTGCCGCTATCTTCCACATACTGAATATCAAATTTGCCGTGAGCTTTTTCGTACCCGTCGAACAGCTCCATGAATCTCTTAACGTCTGACATTTACACATTCCTTTACTCCTTTAATAACGCGGGGTATCGTAACACGATACCCCGCCTCTCTGACTAAAGAACGTCGTCAGCGTTGCTCACCACAATCGGGTCTTGTGATGTTTCCTGTAGTTTTGTTTTACCGCTCAATATAATCTCTCTGAAGTTTTTAGCAGCTGCTCCAAAGTCGTACCCACCTTTCATTTCCTGAAGCTTCTTGTCCTGCTCGATCTGCCAAGTTTCCCAATTTCCTTTATCGTTGCGTTGGTTAACCGATTTCACAGAATAAGAATAGAAGTATGGAGGCATTGGGATTACCTTGCCTGTCTGTGGATGCTTAGCAGTCACGCTCGCAACCTTTGAATTCCAACCCTTTGAGATTCTCAATGCGCTTGAACTCATAGAAATAACACCCTGCTCCATTTCACCAGTTTCTTCATCAACGACGATCACATAATGATTGTTTGTCTGAACAATTTCATTACCAGCTTCATTGACATCGCGTCCTGTATTTGGATCGCGTGATGTACCTTCTAAGCATACTGGATCATTTCCAAGATTAGCAACAAGTCCACCACCCTTTGCTCTTGGTGTCCACTCAAGATACACCTTCTGAAATACGCAAGGTATAACAATGAAAGTCTTTGGATAAACTTTACCTGTTGCTGTGTTGAAAATATCCCCCTTCTCAGCTCCTGGAATGAACTTTGGATCATTCTTGTCAATCTCAGGAGATAATGCCTGAATGATACGCAAAAACGGTATCACTAAATCGTCTGAGCCATAATCATCCATGCCGTCACCAGCATTGTCGAGCATGAACTGATCAACTTCTGAAAGCGTTGCCAATGCTGTATTCTTTTCTTCTTTAATCGCTACTTCATTTTTCTTAGTCATTATGTAATCCTTTATTATTTAACTGTTGCTTTACGTCCAGCGAAAACTCCTAAAAGTTCCATTGGTAGTGTTTTTCCTGCTTGTAACTGCTCTTTTGCCCAAGCTGACAATGTGCCGTGATGTACTGCCTGAGCTGCAGCAGCGTCCACCCCGAACTTTGTTTTAATATACTCGCAAATCTCTTTCGCTTTCTCGTACTCGCCGCGCCCTAATGCGGTAGTGATCTCAGTCTTAATCAGATCGCCGTGCTTATTGTCTATAAGCCATTTGTACGCTTCAGGAGCGCGGGGAGAAGCAACCGGAATTGACGCACGTACAACATCATCCACTTTCACCTCCTCTCCTGAAGTAAGCGTGAATTTCTTCAATCCTAACTCGTCCATGGCTTCCGGTAACTCGCTTGTCTCTATAACCGCAATCTCTTCTGAAAGCTTCTTCACAGCATCCGTCAATGTCACCAAATCCAATTGCTTGCGCAACAGTCTTTCTGAGATTGAAGCAACTGCCTTCAAAGCGTCGTCGCTTATAGGCTTGTTTTCCTCATCTCCAAACAAATCATCAAAACTCTTCATGGTCTTTAAACTCCTTTATGATTTGTCTCTTATTGAGCACTACAGGTACGTAGAACCCAACTTCAGTCCTCACGCCGTTCAAGTCTTTCTTCCTATCCCAGCGCAAAAGCTTTATCTCATTGAACGGTAATTCAGCAATAACTATACCTGCCAACAACGCTCCCATTGGATCGCCTCCAGTCCAGACAAGGTAATCTTCTTTAGTAAATTTTGATAATTCACTACGCAATTTATACAGGCATGGACCAGGAGTAATTGAAGGTCTGTCGTAGGTTGTAAGTACCGTAACTAATTGACCGTAACTCTCAGCTGATGACAAATCTCTCTCATGAGGCGGCTCTTGTACTATGTAAACTTTATTCATTCTTTTTATCCTTTATGGAGTTATCTTATACGATTCTTATATTAAAAGTAAAGCCCTTTATTATATTTTTATTCGTCTAAAAATTCTTCCAGAGTTTTCCTGTCTACTACAATACTAGCAATAGACTTCTTAGCATGTAAAGCAGCTTTGATTTTCATATCAATAGTTTTCAAAGCAATAATATCGGTGTACGTCACCGCGCCTTTCATCCCTATACGGTGAGCACGATCTTCGGATTGCCATCTATTGTCAGCATTGAAATCGTTACTATAATACACCACGTCATTAGCCACAGCCAAGTTCAATCCGATACCCGCTGCAGCCGGATTACCGATGAATACGGTAGTATCGTGGTCATTCACGAAAGCATACTTGGCTTCTTGCTTCGCTGCTGGAGTTATCCCGCCGTGATACAACACCGCCGTCTTTCCCATTTCTTTCGTCACAAGGTGAAACAGGTTTGCCATATCAACATGGAATCTAGCCCACAAGATAAGTTTGCCTTGAGCTTCTTGTACAATCTCCTCAATGGCGTGTAGTCTTGAGTTCTCCTTTGGAGGGATGATATCAATATGCTTTCCTGGTCTATCGGGGTCTGGCAAGAATCCGCACAGGACTTGCTGAAGCCTCATCATCAGAGTAATGGCAAGAGGAGCATCAATAATTTGCCCATCCTTGAGCTGTACAAACAAATCCTCTTTGAGCTGCTTGTACATCTTCCTCTGCTCTGGATGGAGTTCAATTGTACGCTCCATATAAATCTTTGGAGGTAAATCCAAGCAATCTTGTTTCGTCACTCTGAAAGTGTTACCCTCCATTCTACCTTGTAACTCCTCAATGTACTTGTAACCAACAATCTTCTTTTGTTGAAATCCCCCCATCTCACAATAACGATTCCTGAACGTGTAAAAAGAGCTGAAGCCCAGAATATCAGGATCAAGAAACATCATCTGTGCGTACAAGTCCTCAACACCTTTTGTAACAGGCGCACCTGACAATATTCTGCGATATGTGGCGTATGGAGCAAGTTTCAAGCAATTCTTAGTGCGTATTGAGCCTGAGTTCTTTATCCTTGTTGACTCATCAAGTACCCAAAGACATCTGCTATTGAACAGAACCTTCTTCACAAACTCTATACCGGATTTATGAGACAACGCCTCAATGTTCACTGAGATAATCCGCAAACCGTCTTTAAAGTTTAAGACTTCGTTAATCTCTCTCGTTTTTGCTTGCGTCGCTCCAGACGAATAATAACAAGCTCTATGAGCAACCCAATCCGGTAAATGAGTTGGAAGTTCATCAGTAACCCATTGTCTATGAACCCCGTTAGGAGCTGTAACAAGTAGTGTATCAATTTCACCCCTGCTGTACAAATGCGCAGCTGTATCTATAGAAACTTTTGTTTTTCCAGTTCCCATTTCCATGAAGAACCCAAAGGCTGTATGATCACGCGAGATGTGGAACACTTTCAACTGGTGATCGTAGGGCTTTGTCTTGAATGGGAATGCGTATGCTTCAGGAGGTAAAGCAAGTTTCTTCATCTCCTTGGTTTTCTCTTCATCTTGTCTTTTTGTTTTCAATGCCCAATACGCATCGTTAACATCCTTCCCCCATATCGTGTCGCTAGGAAGGTAACGTTTTAGGTGTTCAAGATTACCTGCAGTCATCTCAAACAACACATCTTTACCGCTGGTCTTATGACGTCCAGGCATATCTCTAATGACGTCCAAGACGTTAGCATACACATCACCAGAAATACGTCCAGCTTTGCGCTCCATATTAACAAGTAGCATTTTCAATCCTTTAATCCGTTATGAGGTATAGTATAAAGGATTCCGGTATAAGGAGGAAGCGTATTTTTATATCTCCCTTATATAAGCATGAAAAATGGCTTTTAAAATTTCCAATTTTGAATTCAGCTCGCGCCCGATTAGAGATTATTAGTGTATAAGTCAGTCAATAAGAGAGAGTTAATAGCACCGTAGCTGTGATGAATACAACCGTATTTTATGGAGCTATTACCCTATTAGCACTTTTCAGTAAATTCACTACTACTTCAACTACCATTTTTAGGCTCTATATTAGGGGAGATTTTAGAGGACAGCCATGCCACTATAGAATTGTTAGGCTCGTCTTTGGTTTGGACATCTTCATACTGTTCTTTTAACGTGTTTACATTCTGAGCCATCTTGACAATATTCTGAGCATCAGATTGCGTCACGCCTTTATTGAGCATACCTTTTTCCAGTAAACGTGAAGGAAAAAGGAAAGCTATCATCAGCCCTAAGATAGTCCAAATCTGGGCTGGTACGAGCGCCAACGAGCTGGATACAATAGCGAACTTTTGGGGATTGTACATAGCCAACCACATAAGCCCTAGAAACGTAAAGAAACTGGAAGGGCGCATAAGGCGGTTTAAACCATCCACTAAGCTATCCCACCAAGTTCTATTATTCTGAACGTTATTTTCAGCCGCAAACTCTCCAAGTCCTGCTACGTTCTCGTTGGAATCGTACTCATCACGCTTTGACTTGTCTCCAAAGAACGTGGTTGCGAGCTGTGTAACAGGCTGCGCCAAGCCGCCCGTAAATCCGCTTACAATAGTGCTTATAATTCCCATATCAAATCCTAAAACTCTCTGCTCTGTTTATCCAACCATCAAGAAAACCAGCTTGCGAATCGTCTGACGCTACAATCTTCTTGTAGAATATAATACGCTCATCAACAAGAGCGTTAGGGAAAAACTTGCCCATATCATTATCGCATTGGAATGTTTTTGCTCTCGTTGTTGGTCCAAGCACGCCATCTTCAGGTATTGGACCAAAACCCGCTTTGTTAATCACGCGCTGTATCAACCGTATTGACGTGCGTTGACCTGAATTGACGCAAATATCAAGAGCTTGACATTGCACTGAATCCGGTAAAGTGTTAAGGCGCGGCACAACAAAGTAGTTCTTTTCATATATCTCATACGCAAGGTCTTTGCTAAGCACGCGTATCTCATCCTTGGTCACAGGTCTGCTCAAGTAGGTTGAGAGCGTCTTTTGTGTTATACCAAAGTTGGTTGCACCTCCCTTGTCTTTGGGATTATCGGTGTAACCGCCTTCGCGGGATATAACGCCACAAATCATGTCGTGTATGTTCATCATTTACCTATTGCAAGCTTCAGTATTGCATAAAGTACAATACAAGTTCCAACAACCCCAGCTCCATAACTTTTCCAAGACAATTGTTTACTTTCAAGAGCAGCCAATTTTTCCTTTTGCGTTTCCAGCTTAACGTTTTGCGCTTCAATCTTGTGATCTTGTGCTTTGAACCTTTCATTGATGTCGTCTTTATGCGCCTGATATTCTTTTGTGATAGCCTCGATTAAGCGTAGTGTGTGGTCAGATGACGCTTTTATCAATGCAATATCCGTCTTGACTTCCCCCATAGCATCTTTAACAGCCGTCATGTCTGTTTTCACTTCATTTATAGATTGTTGTAATAAGTCAGTATATTCTTTATTATAAGGAGGCATGATTAATAATTCGTTAATGTTGCTGCAATTAATGCACCTAAAATTGATCCAAAAGTAAATTCTGCTATCCTAACCGCATATATCTCAGGAGTATAGCGGCGAATCCAATACACTATAGGCATGGATAGTACACCAATCCCCCAACAAAGAGCATGAGGGTGCTTAAAGAAAAGTAACACAAAAACAGGATAGAGAAACATTGAGCGAAAGAAAAAAGCAATGAAACACCAATTAGAAAACTCTTGAGGTGTTCTAGGCTTCTTATACAACTTGGTAGCAAGCCAATCCACAACAAGCACTTCAGATTCATTTATGTAGAGAAGGTTTGGGAAAGCGACATTCAGATACAAGCCCCATCCCCACATAAAGCCAAACCACATCAACAACCAATAAGCTATTCTTTCCCAATCAGCAATCTCAGCTCCAGTGAAGATCAAGGAAGCACTAACCATAGCCGCCATCCAAGACTCACGAGAAAAAACAACTTGAGCCCAGAAAGGAGTTTTGTCTGGCGGCGGTCTATCCCAGAATCCAGAACCGCGTAGGGCATTCAATACCCCAAAAGACAAAGAGGTGAGTAGAATTGCTAACATAAATCAGCTCCATCCGGTTGTGATATCGTAAGCAACGACTTCAGCACGTGTTGTTAAAGCATTGATAGCATTGATATGAGTAGCAGCTACGTCGCGTACAAATTGTTGACGATCTGCAACAAGATTTAATATAGTAGCAGTCTGAGCGGCATCAACGAGCAAAGATTTACCGTCATCAAAATACCAATTATTCTTTGTTACAGAGCCATTTAATATCAAACGTTTCAAAAATCCAGTGATATTGTTGAACGTTTTGTCATCAGCGTGTATCAAGTAATTTACGGTGTCAACGACATGATTCACTTCAAGAGTTGAAGGGTCTTTCCTCTTGGTGGTAACATCTGTTGTGCGCATTATTTTTACATTATTTAATTCTGCTGTCAGCATCTCTTCAGTTTTATCTTTAACGTCAAACCCGTCAAGATACTGAGTATTTTCGTCATACGTAGGTATTTCAAAATTGATCCAACCATGAGATTCTAGCGCAGTATAATCCCAACCGTTGTCTGTCTTTGAGACAACGGTTGTGGATGTAATTTCATGAGAAACACCTTCTTCATCAACAACTGTTGTTGTCGTATCTTCCGTGACAATATCGCTATACAGTCTCAAGGAATATAAATTGGTTCCATCACTAGATAGCTTGGGAAGAGCAATGACTATTTCATTCGTCTGGGTATTTTTCCACATAAATCATATCCTCTATTAATGACCTGCTAAAGCCAGCACAGCATTTCCGGTAAAGCCAGCAAGCGGTAAATTTGTAAACGCAGTACCTGTAGCAGAAAAAGCAACTGCACCATTGGTGCTAACAGAACCGTAAATCCAGAAATTACTCAAGAGATATTGTATACCTTTTATAACTCCACCAGACAACGGGTTTGCAGTACCAGATAATTTTGTCCAAGTCACGCCATGGTCAGTAGATATAGCAACGTCTCCAGTATCAGTACCGGCAATAATATTTCCTGCGCCATCTGTAGCCATTGCTGATATATTACCTGTCATCCCTGCGGTAGTAAAGAAAGCCGTTGTGCGAGAAGTGTAAGTGCCTCCTATCGTAGAAGCGGTTGAAAGAGATGTAGCACCAAAAATACAATAACCCGTTCCATCCCAAACACCACCCAGAAGTGTACTTCCTAAGTTACCTGTTATAGTAGTAAGCGCAGTTTGGGATGCTGTTGTACCATAAGCAAGAGAAGTGCCCCCACTACCAAAAATATAATTACCGTTTAAAAACAACGAAGTGGTTATGCCTAGCAGAACTGTGTGTGTTTGACTATTTGTGTATGTAGAATAACCCGTAGTAGTGTAAGCGAAATAAGAACCGCTGCTAAAGTCACCGCATATACAACCGTTATTACCAGAACCTATCCAACCAGTAGCATAACCACCGTTACCAATGGCATTCTGAGAAGTAAAACTAGCAGCACCGTTTGTTGATAGGGCATTACCGCTCGCACAATAGTTAGTTCCAATATTACCGTTTGACCAGAGATGTAACCTATTCTTTGGTTGTGTTGCTGGAATAGTAGAATCTCCAGAGCCTGATGGTGACGCAAAACTGACACCATCTGTCGAGGTAAGAATTGCTTTTGCAGCATCTTGAGCACCGCTTGTGGGATTGCCCAACAATACAAAATTGGAGTATGTAGGATTCCAAACAGCGTCAATAATGTCGTAGGTTCCACCAGAGAACGTAGGCGTAGTAGACAGAAACGAGCCGCCGCCAGAACCTACGTTGGCTTTCATACCAGCACCACCTACGACATACGTGCCAATAGGTATAGCCCCAGCAACATTACCTCCAAATCCAGCAATATGAGCGTGTGGCATCATTATGCGTCTTTCCCTTTAGTTGTGGTTATACCAAGAACAACACCGTGCAATCTAGCGTTTATCGCCATTGTGTCAGAACCGTCAGCAGCAACACGAGAGACACGGAAATAAACCATATCACCAGCTGCAGGAGAAGCAGCAATGGTGATGGCTGAAGTAGCTGCAGAAATGTATTGCATATTTGTAGTACCGCCTGTACTTGTGACCTGCTGCGCAGTGCCATATGCTTGTGCTATCGTATCGCCGCTACTCACCGCAACGGCTTGCATATTCCAAACAACACCAAAATTGGTAGTGGTGGCAGCATGACTCCAGACAAATTGTGCGGTAACAGTTCCCAAATCCCAAGCTTCAGGCATTCTTATGGAAAACTGAGCAAACCACTGAGTTGTAGGGTCAAAATCGAGAGAATATATGTCTGGTTGGTTTGAAGCAGTAACTACGGTTGCAACGGCGTTACTACCAACCGCTGAAGAAGGACGGATGAAACCCGCCGGACACCAGATATTTTGTTTACCAAAGATATTGGTCAGTAAAGTAGCGTCTCCAGCAAGTCCTGCAGCTAGGACAGACTTAGACAACTTTGTGTTATTCCCTGAACCTGCTCCACTTGTTGAACCCACGCTTACCATATTAGCATAAGTATCAGCTGTGGCAGCACTTTGATCAAAACTTGCTCCAGCAGAACCAGTAGCACCCTGTGGACCACAAGCATTTATTGCCCAGGAAACAAGACTTGAACCGCTACCGCTAACAATAGTTATATTGACAACAAGAGTCTTTGTTGCTGACGTATAACTTGTGACTGTACCAAACATATTGTTGGCGCGGTTAGTAGTATCAAAAATCTGAATAGACTCATTGGCACCAAACGGCATATCAAGAGCAAGCACAAAAGTCTTTGTTCCAGTTCCAATATTATTGCTTGTTACTGATGTTGCTCTCATCTGACGTCCAGCATCAGCAATAGCGTCTATGAATGCGCATTGCCACAAAGGAATATTGGCATCACCAGTTCCCGCTGTTGACAACGTGTTATAACCGTAATCAAGAAAATTAGCAGCAGAATAATCTTTGCCATTGAAAATAGGGAAACTTGTCATGCAATCACCTCATGTATCTCAAATGCGTTGGTTGCCCGTTGGAACTGAGGGTGCTTGATGGGCTGTAAACTACTCAAACGTGCCAATATTGTACGTCTGTATAAATTTGTTGTATCATCGGGATCATATACGAAAACAAGTTGTCCGGCAACGTCTAATAAACGTTGCATCTCATAGATGTTTGAGTATGCTTCATTTTCCGGTAAATCGTCGAAATCAAAAGTAAAATCCCTTTCTCCAGGGCGTTTTTCAAAAACCTCATTACCGCCAATACAACTTTCCATCTGGGTGTTAGACTTCCAACCAATACCCGTACCTTGCATCATATTAATTGAAGCTTGCCAACCCTGAGATACAAATACACGCCCAACTTTGATCACACCGTCAGTATTTGTCGTGTCTGATATCTCAATCTTCATGTAACGTCCAGTTATGGAGTTGTCGCCAACATAAATGAAGGGGAAAGATTGCCCAACAGCGTCTTCAGAATTGATCTTACCATCCCAAAACGACGGGCTGCCATAAGCAATAGTACCGAATGTGTATATTGTCTTCCAAACATCAAGGAAGCCAGTGTCAAGAGTTGTCATGCTGTAATCACCGCTGCGACAAGTAACTACAGCTGAAGCTGAGACGTTAGCTGCCAAATTAGGGGTGATATTAATGCTCGCTGTACTACCTGCTGTAATAGTTGCAGTAGTTGTCGATTTGTACACCGTAGTGTCACCAGCAATAGTGAAAGAGTCTCCTGATGTAATCGTCTGACTCGTGGAGGCTGTATTGTGAAAGACTACCGCAGAAACTCCGGCACTCAAACTACCGTTAATTTGTTGGCTTGAGAACTTAGCAGTATTACTACAACGAACTCTGACTTGACCAGAACGTGAAATATTGTTTGCCCCAAGATACACGAGACGTATTGAACGAGGTACTCCAAAATCAATTTCACCTTGCGTGTTAGCAGTAGTTGCGTCAGTGGACATTGCGTAATTAACAAACAATGATGGGTCAGAGATATTTGACCATGGAAATGAAGAGTTCCAGCCGCCTCCAGAGAAAGCGACACCCGCATAAGTACCCCCAGAATAGGTACTATCCACAAAATTAGGAAATGACAAGATACAATTTGCCACGTTAACCCCACAAAGTCAATACTGTTTTATTAGCATCGTAATCCTCAAGCATGTCAATCACCCGAAATAATTTGCCACCGTTCCAAGTATACGCTGGTAAGTCAACAGAGACAAGAGAATTTAAGTCAACCGCAGTAACATCTGAGTTATTACAACGAACTCTTATCAGTTCACTTGCTGTACCGTACAGGGTTTGAAGCCTTGCAACTTCAGTAGAAGCGTCGCCAGAAGCGGTAAACAATCCTGAGAACGTCCAAGGAGTAGCGAGCAAGTATTTTGTAACAATATCGTTATTAATTGTAGACACCACATTGCGGTACTGAGCATTTGCGTATTGCTGACGATCTGTAGCCGCTGCTGCAATATCAGATTGAGATTGTACAGTGTAATTCTTGCGATAATTTAGAACACAAAATGGCGCAGGAGTGCCGTTGTTTGGATCATTTGAAGTTAGACGCTCAACACCGTTCAAATTATCAATGATCTTGTACTTATTTAACGTGACAACAGGACTTCCCGTTGGAGCAAGAAACTGTACCAAACTGAACGTACCTGCTCTGTTCTGTACCAACGTGGCACCAATCGTTGGCAAGAGTTCATCAAGAACTTGTCCAACAGTATACTCAACAGCGTCAATCCAAATACCAACAATAGCACTATTGGCACTATCCAAGGCGGTGATTGAAGTTGAACTCAAATCACCGCTCGCTACTCCACCAGGATTTAACAAGAACCAGTTAGCAATTTGAGCTACCGTGCGAGCGGCTGAACTCGCCCCCTCTGTTGCATCAACCGTAATTTGTTTTGTGACAGCTGTACCAAGCCTGATATAAGCTCCATCACTACCTGAGCCCAAGTAGTAATCATACTGTCCAGCCGTTGGAGTACCTGCTTGAAGAGCAGCAAGAGAAACTTGGTTTGTTCCAGCCGTTACGGTAACGCCCCCGTGGTATACATTTTGTATGCTGGCAATTTGATACCGGCTCAATTGGAATGTTTGCTTTGAAGTATTCACCATTGGAGGGCTGAAATTCTCAACAAAACCTTTCAAAATAGGTTTTGGTTTCCCAAGCAAATCACCAGCAACGCCTTCAACTCCTGCTGGTAAGGAGTTGTTGCCCAAGAAACGAGTAGCTTGAACAGGTTTATCATAAACACTCCGCAATCTATCGTTAATGTTGAAGTTGATTGTGCGCCAGGAATGCTCAACAGAACCTGTTACACCATAAAGTAGTGTAGTGAAACCTGACAGACGTGTTGAGGTCTGAGTGCCTTTCAAAATAGTGAAAGGTCTACCAGCAAAATCGTATTTAGCAATTTTATCAAGAGCGCGGTTTGCGTTCACCACAGTAACCACACCAACACCTATTGTTGAACGCCCAAAGGTTGATCCACTGGCAAACAACGATCTGTCCAAGCTGCCCTTGGACTGTATCAAAGGATAATATTTAGTATTGGCAGGGGTATCTGAAGGACTCGTGACATAACCCTTTCCGGTACAAAGTCTTAGAGTACCTACACCGCCTATTGTCCAAACAGCAAGAGTGCCTGAACCCGCAGAAGAGGTGATGTTCAACACAAGAGTTTTAGTAGCAGAAACGTAACTTGTTACTGTGCCGGTCATCGTATTGGCACCAGCAGAATCTGCATTGGCAGCAACTACGGTATCACCCACGTTGAAGACAACATCAGTCGTCAACACAAAAGTAAAAGCTCCTGTACCAACCGTATTGCTGGTGGTGCTCAGAGCCTGAACATAATATTGAGCTTCAATTAAATAGACGTCATCGCTCATGATGTCCTCTTGAATCTAGCAAGAGTTGTCTGAGTTGTAGCTTCTTTTGTACTGGATAGAATCTGGGTCAATGCTTCGTGAAGCAGCTTGATACCATTCATGTTCGTCGTGTTACCGGATTGTACAACTTCAGCTAACGTCTTTACCGCCTCTACAACTCCAGCGTTAGAGCCGCCCCCTAACAACTTGCTGGTATCAGAATGACTTGATATGTAAGTAGAAGTTGTTGGCCAAACTACTTCTGGGCCATTATCTCCAGCAATGAATGGTTGTCCAGGTTTAGCCCAGCCTCCAGAAGCAAACTGAACAGGAGTTACCCCAACAGATTGAAGCAGTTCGTTAAACGTCGCAGCGGCTGAAGGATTAGCTTTTGCATAGGCATTCCAACCGCCGCCACCACTCAATCCGCTATAGCCAGCAAGACGTTCAAAAGTCTCGTATTGACGCAACGTGATTCCTTTCCAAGTAATCGAGTTCAAATCAGCATTAGGATCAACATTGCTTGCTTTCAAAGCCGCATCTGTTAACGAGGCGGGGTCAACTTTGGTATTGGCATTAGCAGCTACCCCTGCAGTAGAATTACTTGTGGAAATAGCGGCTTGTAAATTAGTGTTGACTTGTGTCAATAAATCTACTTGTTGAGTCATCAAGCTGATTTGATTATTCGCAGCTGCCAGTTGTTGATCTGCAATTGATGCGGTATTATTCGCAATAGTAGCTGACTGACTCAGAATGTCTTGGACGTGATTGAAGTCGTTCACGTATCCAGCAAAACTACCGTTGTAAGCTTGTGAAGCAGTCAATAATTGCTTAGAAATATCTGGCAATTGTCCCAGAGCGGTTTGATCGCCACCAAGAGCCGCGCTTGATACGGTATTGAATTGCGATTGAGCTTGCTTATATTGCTCTTCAGGAGACAATGGCGATAAATTACCAATAAGCAATGAACTTGCGGTGCTGGTAAGAGTATCAGCAAGATTGTGGAATGTCGTGCTGGTGTTCTGGGCAGCAGTAGCAAGTGCTTGTTGAGCAGTAATCTGGGTTTGAAGGTTCGTTATTTGTGTATTGTACAAAGCCTCTTGATTAGCAACAAGTTGATTACCGTTCTTAACCGCAGACTGAGTGGCGGCGGCAGAAGCGGCTGAATTCTTCAGAATAGCAGCCAATTGAAGAGCATACAATTGATTAACAAGAGTTAAACTGCCTCCAGCGGCTACAGCGTCTGCCCTAATTGTAACAAACTGAGCGTCCAATTGCGCAATAGCGTATGAAGTTGGATCAACAATTTGCTGAATCTGACTCGCAAGAGAAGCGTTGAAGTTTACAGCAACCTGCTCTGTAGCGGCTTTCTGAGCAGCATTTACGGTATCAAGACTATAACCAAGAACTTGAGCAGCAGCACGTAGATCATCAAAAGTCTTTTTCAAATCAGCAAGCTGTTGTTGTAGTGGATCGAGCGCAGCAGTAGGATTCAATACGGCATCAAAGAATTGCTTTGTAGCTGTTGTTTCGTAGTCCTTATATTTCTGTAGGTCAAGTCCAAGACTTGTTGTCTGAGCTTCGCCAGCTGCGAAAGTGGCAAGCAACGATTTGGCTGAAGTTTCAAATTGCCCAATTACCTTTGGAGCTTGTCCAAGTGTGTCGAATCCGGCAGCAAACGCCAAATCAGAGGTGATATCAGCTGCGCTTCTATTCGTTGTCTTGATATTTTGGAGAGCAGTGCTCAAGCTCTTATTAGCAACATTGGCACCTTTCGCTAATTCAACACCCACGGCGGCGATAGCTGAGGCAACTGAGTTTTGGTCATTAGGGTCAAAACTGTACGATGCTTTCACGTCTGTTGATAAGCCGCTCGCTCCAAGTACGTCAAATTTATTACCTTGATTTGAGTTTACGCCGCCGCGAATTTGAGTGGAATTTGAAACATTAATGCCCAAATCTTTCAAGCTTGAAAGGTAACTGTTCACGCCGCCCACTAAGCTTTTAGCAATTGTTGTATCCAGTTGGTCAGTACCGTATGTTGTTCCACTAAGAGCGCTACCAGTAACACCTGACTGGAATTCAGACACCTTCGCTTCAGGATGACTTGGACCAAGACTGCCGCCAATGGCGCCAACGATACCACCTACAATGGCGCCAATAGCCGTACCAATAACAGGTACAACTGAACCGATAGCCGCACCCGCTAATGCGCCCTGAGCTGCGCCGGATACTGGCCCAACCTTGTGTCCAGATAACCCCGCACTAGCTATATTATACGCCGCGAATAACGCACCAGCTACCGGCAGAACAGTACCAAGTCCTGACGCACCAGCCGTTGCCGCAGTACTGCCTAAACTACCAGCCGCACCGCTTGCTCCACTAATACCGAAATCGCTGCCCAGTCCTGAAGCAAGTCCACCTACGCCAGCCGCACTACCTGTACCAGCACCCGCCAAGCTACCAAGATCACCTAAACCGCTGAAACTTCCAACGTCAGAAGCAGTTGAGGCGGCAGATAAGTCACCAACGCCGCTACCAGCTCCTGTGAATAAGCCGCTCAGTCCTGAGCCAGTACCGGATGCTGAAGCCGTTCCACTGAAGTAATTACTGATTTGACTTGGCAAGCTCGTTACTTGACCAGCGTTGTTGTAAATACCATAAGTTGTCTTGGCGTCACCAAGAAGATTCGCAATCAAGTTACCACCTGATGCATTTGACTTGACGCCAAGCTGAGAACCAACAGAATTTTGAACATCACCATTTCCGGTTAATGCGCCTGCAGCTGAAGCAAGAATCGGATTCACGAACTGGCTTGTTATTTGAGCAGCAAGCGCGTTTGATAATGTCGTGATCAAGGTTTGCTTGATCGTATTAGCGAATATTTGTACAATACTTTGACCTTTACCGAAGCCGTCAGTGATACCTTGAGCAATACTTGTGCCCAGAGATTGCTGAATGTTTTCAGAAGCTTGAATGAAAGGTTTGGCTTGGGCAGCAACAGTCTTATTGTACTCGTCATTCATCTTCTTCAAAGCATTCTGGAAATGTTCGGCACTGATGCCGTCATCTTCGTAGTTCTTTCCAATATCTTCAAGATGTTGAATATAGGCTTGGAATTCAGGTGACGCATCCTTATAAGCCTGAGTAGTTTTCAGCTGTTCTAATCTCTGGTTTGCTAACGTGCCTGCGTTGGTATCGCCAAGCAAGCCAAATTCTTTTAACAAAGCATTGTATTGGGTTTGGGTAACTATATCAGCTTTGTCTTGTGTATCCTTGTCTTTCAAGGACTGAAGCACTGCTTGGTTCTTTGTATACAAATCTTCATATGACGCGGCTTCAGCCGTTCCAAGAATAAGCCCTGCACTACGTGCGGCGTTCTCTGCGTTCACTTGATCAGTGATTTTATTGAATTGATCAATTCCCTGAGCGCGAGCTGCAACAAGCTTGACATTTTCGTCATACTCTTGTTGCAAGGAAGCAAGAGCGTTCACGCGAGCTGTGGTGTTGCTTGTGATTTTTGTTGTGTGATCTTCAATAGCCGCAGTGATTTGTTTTTCCCAATCAAGATTAGCAGCATCAACGGTCATACCGACCGTTTTCACAGAATTTAAGTCAGCAAGTTGCAATCTTTCTTCAGCAATGGCTGCTGCAATATCTTTCTTTTGCTTTGTTTCGTCTACGTCCAGATTAGTGCCAAAAGCGCCAAACCCAGCTCCGTCAGGCAATTTAATATTGTACGCCTCTAAACGAGCAATATTATTAGCTATCTGCGCTTTGGTGTCCTCAATCAATTTATCTTGATCTTTCTGTAAATCTGTAGCTGCTTGACCCCTAGCAACTTTCAACTTGTCTTCAATAGCGAGAGCATCAACTACAGCTTTTGTGTGAGATTCCTGAGCACGCTGTAAGTCAGTAGTACGCTCTGTGTATATGAAAGTAGCTGTGGCAATAACAGCCAAAGCACCGCCTATAGGGGTGGCTATGAACGCAAGAGAGCTTTTACTCAAAGCGTTCATAGCAGTTGTACATAAACCTATACCACCAGCCGTCTTAGTAGCTGCAACAGTAGCAGCTACTAAGGATGTCGCGTATTTTGCAATTATTATAGCAGAAAGTTCACCAAGAGCTATTCCCAGGATGCCAATATTGTTCGTGATCAAGGTTATTGATCCAGCAAGAACTTGTATAATACTATTGTTATCAGATAAATTACCAAAAGCTTGACTCATCGCCGTTTTGAACGAGGTCAACGAACGCGCTAAACCTGCAGGAAGAGAAGCAAATTGTGCGTCCACACCTTGTAATCCAACCTGAAGAGCGTCAAATAATTTCTGCGAACTAATCTCACCATCAGTAATTAAGTCTTTAAGCTGCGACATTGGAATGCCAAGCCCCGTAGCTACAGCCTGACCAAGAGCAGGAAAAGCAAGCATCAATCGGTTAAATTGTTGAGCTTTCACCGTACCGGATTCAAGCGCGTGACTTAAATCCAAAATAGTAGCATTTAAATGAGAGCCGTCCAGTTTAAAAACAGCTGCCAATTCATCAAATTTATCAACAAAACTTGTCAACTGTTGATCACTAGCTTGAATTCCCTTGGCAGCGATACTCAGCTGTTGATATAAAGTAATGTTTGAGCTTAAAGCCGTACCTGTCTTGATCGCACTATTATATAGTTGTTCGCTAACTACAGCATAATCTCCGGTTGAGGCGGTTACCACTTTCAATTTGCCTTGTAACTGCTCGTACTCATCAGCAAGTTTAAGGGATTCAATAGCACCAAATATCAAACCTAACTGTGTCATGGAGGCTATCAAACCCCCAGTAAGAGAAGCTGTTTCCGCTGTAGCAATTCCTGCGTCTTGTACAGCTTTACCAAACACAATAGCCTCTTGTTCGGCCACGCCTAAGCTTTCAACAACCTTCCTCATTGCAAGATCGTACTGAGCAAGACTTACCTCACCAGCTTCATAAGATGCCGTCAGAAGGACTTGAGCGTCTTTCGCGGTTATAGTGCTGACTTCTAACTTTTCAATAGCAAGTCCAGCAGATAAGAATGCGTCACGGGCAACGAGAGCTGCGTCAGAGGAAACGCCTGTTGCAGCCGCCAAATCGTTGAAGCTTTTACTAATGAGTTGATTATAGTTAAGTAGTTTTTGCTGACCAACTTCAAGCGCACCTAATTCACCATTAAGTTCAAGCAAGAAACCAGACATAGCCTGAGCAGCAGTACCTACAGAAGTGAAGGATGCCGCAGCCTTTGAAGTAATACCTGAAATACGATCAAGAGCCGCACTTGCTGTCGTAGTAGAAGCGGTAATTTTCTGCTGTTGAGTATCGGCAGCTTGTGCAGAAGTAACGAATTGGTTAAGGTCTTTGGTTGCTTGGGCGGCGTTTGTAGTGACGGCAACCGTCAAATCAGCTAAATCCACTCTTTCCTCCCAATTCGCAACCAAATATTATCGAGTCTACGCAGTGTTGTCAACTCATAATAACTAAATCGCCGTTCTGTGAGCCTACAATAACTATCGATTGAACACCAATCAAGAGCCGCAAGCCCGTTTAATCCTTCCCTGCGTCCAGTAGACAACTCCATGAATATTTCCCAAACATGAGATAATTCAGAAGGAAATTCAGGTGCGTCTCTCAGTTTGTCCGGTAACTCGCCTGTCATCTGGGCTGCTTTTTCCCAATGTTGCAGGCGAGTATAACCGTCTTGTCTTGGTTTTGTCGCGTCGAAATACCAAACAGCGTACTGTTCTAATTCGAGGGCGAGCTGTTCAAAAAATTTGAACGATCTTCAATGAATGCGTTTGCCTGTTGACGTGCCCATTCAAATCTGCGATAAAACTTGCGTGCTTCAGCTACTGAGAACACTGGACTTTCTTTGTCCAAAGTAATGTTCCAAGCAGTTGTGACGTTAGCCAACAACTCAACTTCTTCTGTCAGAACTTCTTCAGCACTAGCAAAAACCATTTTACGGGCTTGCTTTGCTCTTTCAAGTCTGGCATTAGAAAGTTTGCTAATAACCTTCTGGTATGACGGCGCATCCTTACCAAGCAATGTAAGTGTCATTTCATTGCCTTCCGCATCCAAAAGAACAGAAGAGTCAATTGGGCTGCGAAGGGCAAGAACGGCACCAGCTTCAGCTGCACCAGAGAAATCTAAACTTGTTAAGTCCATGAGGGTAAATTCCTTATACTAGTTTGAACGTTGAACGACAATAGAGCTGGCGTCAATATTCGTGGTTGTTGTAGGTGCTAACGCTGTGAAATTCATCGTTAACGGTAATCCTTGAGGGTCAGCGTCACCAATACTACCGCTTGTATATTTCAAACGTGGAATATAGAAGTGTAGGAAGTCAGTGCCGTTTGGATCGTCCAATCTGAACTCAAGATTTGATTCTGTTTCAGATACGAACTTGTTCAGCAATGTAGCATCTTGGAACAAGGCAGTGATCTGACCAGTAATTTGGCAAGCATTACCCCAGAGTTGATCTGGAATAGTATTTGCGCCAATAACAGGTTTTCCACCAAGGTTGTTGGTGATATTAAGTGTCAATCCTGTAACCGTAGCAAGAGTGGTAGCATTCTCACGAAGTACGCCGCTCACAGCTGCGAGTGGAGAGTGCGTTGATACGGTACTCAAAGAGCCAGTTGATAAAGTAGAACTTGTCAAGGCGTTCATGTCCTTACCAATCACGCTCCAAGTGCTTGTCACGATTCCAGTAGGTGGAAGCGACAGAGCAAGCTTGTCCATACGACAACCAACAAAAGCTTGGTACTGAGAAATATCAGTGTACTGACGTTCAATAACAAATGAGCGATACGTGTTGCCCATCAGTACTTTCTTGCCGACAACCGCAACTGAGCAGGTTGTATCAGGAGTTGCATCAGTCACGACTGTTTCAGCAACCGTCATCACCAAGGCAGTCAAGCCTACAATAGTGAAGTTCTTTGCGTTGTTTCCGGTAGATGCCAATCCAGTGAATTGAACAACGTCACCAACCTTGAAACCTTTGGTGATGAAGCTACCGCCAGCTGCCGTGAATGTTTTACCGCCGCCAGAACAAACAATGCTAGTGAAGTCTGCTTGTGATGCAGACACGCCTGTTGTCCAAGTTCCACCAAGCAGAGCTTGCATGAAGTCGTCATAAGTACCAACAGAAAGCTCGCCTTGAATATCGCCTGCAACGTGACGAACACCGTGACGCATATCAGCTGTCTGACGATCTGTACGAATTTCTTGTGAAGCGTAAGTGTCTTTTGTCAAATCAAGAGTTGTCTTGACACGACGTACCTTTTTGAAAGCTGGGGAAGGCGGCACAACCCCGTATGTTTCCTCAAGAATATAACCTAAGTCTGCTAAACTACCAACTGCAGTGGACATTGCTGTTCTCCTTAATAATTAAATATAACAAAACCAAGGAATCCAAACAGGGATGCTAATCTCATCTTCAGTTTGTGTAGCCTTGGCAACATATGGCGGTTGCCCTATTGTAACAGTGGCGCTTCCATTTGTGAAAGAAGAACCTTGCGGGAATTGAGCAAGTATTAATGAAGCCCTAGCCTCAGCCCCTCCAATACCTGAACCGTTAGCAGCCATCACAACCATCACGTTCAATAAACCGTGATACTTTGTCTGACTACCTCTTCCAGCAAAACCCACGGATTGCGCTGGCAGCATCGTAGCCTTTTGATAACTACCGTCTGAAGGTTTATCAAAAGACACGTTTTCAAAAGCAGTTGGCCAATTTGGACTCATTGCTGCTAAACGCGTTTCAAGTGCGCCTCTAATATCGCTAAGAACTGCCACCCTTTACCTCGTTCACAACTGAGTCAATCACCTGCTGGAATTCTAAAACGGTCACTTTAACCATCCCATGTGGTGCCTGCTTTTGACTATGTCCATCCTCTAATACTTCAATATACGGTAAATTGTTGGTTAAGTAAATAGTTTTTCCTGCTTCACCAGAGAGAATCACTTTTTGAGCCTCCGCAATTGACTCTTGACCTTCTTTGTCAAGCTTGTTAACGTCAATACGTGGAGCAGGTTTTGTACCAACTGCGCAATTCCAATTTCCTCTTGCCCTGCCTGTATCCACTGGAGTTTTAAGGATAACTCTGGTAAACAGTTCCAAAGCAGTCTTTTTGACTACTAGGTCAGCCCTACCTTCAGCCTTGTCGATAAACTTTTGGATGTTGAGCATGAAATTGCTTGCCATTAATACAAACCTACCATTCCTGTAGCTGTCGTTGTTGTACTCCAAACACGAGTTATTCTCAGATCAAGTATGACACCAGCTGGTACGGCGGCATACGTCACTGGTGATGAATCTCCAGAAAGTGTACATTGAATGATTCCCCCAGCACCAGTGTATAAACCACGAGTTACGAAAGGTAAATCAAGAGAATCGCTTTTTGATACTGCGAACGCTTTTGTGAAAGGTTGTAAACCACTTAAACCGCCTTGCGGGGTTGAATCAACTGCTGCTGCCATTATCAAATTCCTTTTACTTTGAGTTCATAAAGTACGGTTACACCGCCTGGACTTAGCACCTGCGGTATCTCGCAAATCAACCAAGATTCGTTCGCAATAACCAAGATGTCATTTAATTGTGGCGCACTAGTAACGCCTTTCACCGATAAATACACGGTGTTCTGATTTTCCCTCACCAACGTGTTTGGCTGTGGTATCGTATCTTTGCCTGTAGGCAACGTGACAATTGTCACTGGATAATCCGTTGTTGTGATTGGCGCACTACCTGTAGCTGCGTTATATGAGCCGTGCGTACTCTTACGCAAGATAGCATCCTGACCAAACTTGTAGATCATATTTGAAGCAGCTATTGCCATCTTTGTGTAATTGAACCGCGCTACCATTATCCCAATACCAGATCGAATGATGAAGATGTAGTTGCCAAACCTTTGAGCAGAGAAGTAACGAATGGGAAACCAGGCTCTGTTGGCGCACCTTCCATATACGTAGTCTCAATTGGTCCAACTTTCTGACTCTTTGCCCAATTATCTCTATCTGTATCGGCATACAAATCTTGCGTCAAGGCTCGCGCTGCCAATTCAGCTACTGCACGCTGAACATTCAACGGCACTTGATAAGTTAACTCAATATGACGATCTGTATACACTCCAATCCTTGGCCAAAGCAAGCTTTGTGAGTCGTAAGCAGTATTGCCTTTCCAACGGTATTTAGCATCAAGGTATTCAGTGGCAATTCTAATCGCTGAATCTTTCAGTGTCTGAGTCGCAGCTGCCCAAACCGTAGCCAAAGCGTTAGTTGTTCTTCCTGCCCAATAAGTGTCCACGAAGGAAGATGAAGCGTATGCATCAGCTCCTGAAACATTCGTGCCGTCCTCAACAATCAATGTTGATGTCATGACCATTCTCCACCGGATTTACTATGTTGTATTTACCAATCTTGCCAAGCATGTTGTCGCGTTCTCTTAACCAGATGTCAGCATATCCAACATCTTGACACTGTGGAAACCATGGACCACCGCGTGTAAAGTGGATATTGGATATTGGAGAAGATGCTTTTGAGTGTCCTTCAAGCCAATTCCACTCTTCAGGTAACGCACCAATTTCATTATCGTCAAGCCAACAGAAAGCATGAAGGTGTTTCCCAGGCATTGAGTTTATCAAGCGTGAAGTCAACCTCTGATTTGCTGGATGAAGCTTGTTGAACAAGACAAAACTTGACCAATTCTTTCTTGGGTATTGAGTCTGGATTTGTCCGTCCATTTTCTCCGTGAACTCCGGTTCATAGGAGTGCTTAACGCACATCACCGCATACCTATCGTCACAAAGTTCAAACAAGTTGTCTATGTCATCCATAATCAGCATATCGCTGTCCATGAATAGTGACCACTGATTCTTAGCAAGGAATGGAGTCAACCATCGCGTGTTAGCAAAGTCTGTGCTCTGAGGGGCTTGTGAGATTGTGTCGTACATAATACCGTCACGAATCTCAACAGGGCGGCTATATAATCCCTGAGCAATCAAGTCTGCTGATTTCAACGCGGTGATTTTGACATCACAAGAAGCTCTTTTGCGAATAGAATACTCACATACGTCATATGCTGCTTGTTCTCTTGCGTCATGGCCAATGAAAATCTCTCTTGTCATAAATCCCTCTTGATAACGTTCCAAGCAATACCACCCTCCATTTCTTCCATCGTAAATTGAGCATACGCTAACGAGTAAGCCCACTTAAAACGGTCAAAATAGACAGGGTTGTCCAACTGAGTCAAGTCCAAATTGGCAGCTGGAGCCGCTGCACATTCTTTATCACAAAATACTGCATAACCTTCAATCAAAGCTTCAACAGCCGCGTTACTACTGTGAGTAACAACCGCAAAAGCGTTCACTCCTTCAAGATATTCATCCAAAGGAGGGTTTTTCATCTTATCACGAATATACAACTTTTTCTTTGTATTTAACCGGATAACAGCCTGTGTTTCATCTGTCCATCTCTCAAGATCAATTCCAGCAAACCTGCCGAAATTTAACCCTGGAACACAAAGAGCAATGTTTGTACCGTCTTTCTTGTAAGGTTTTATCCTAATACCAAGCTTGCAAAACCTGTCGTCAGGTCTATCAATGATTGTGTTTTGCACCTGACCATTCTTGGTGACGCGGAAATATCCCTCATGTCTACCCCGCGCCGCAAGAAAGTAACCGTTGTCGATCTGAAAAAAGTCAATACCTTTCTCAGCGCATTCTTTCATAATACGGGCAGAATCCCAAACTTGACCCCAAACTACAGCAATACCGTCCTCACGTATCACGCCATCATGAACAAGTTCACCGCCGCAACCTCGTGCAAAAGCCGTCAAGATTCTCGTTGTCTTTTCTAAACGCTCAGGGAATGTGTAGCAATACACTTTAGGCATCAGTAATCTTCTCTAATTATGTCTGTCTCAGTTACAATACTACCGTATTGTAACTCAAAAATCAAGCAACCTTTTCCGCCAAAGTTGACGAAATGATGCCAGGTGTCTCTCTTGATCAACCGGAAAGTGAAGCGGGGGAAGGGTTTAATGCTTCCTCCAACATGAATCAATCCGCAAGGATTACGCCAACAGAACCAAAGTTCACTGCGTAATTTATGTTTTTGATGAGATAGTCGTGAAGAGGAATTGAACCGCAGAGCCTTGAGCACCAACCATTTTGTCTTGAACAGAATAGTATACGTGCCCCAATCTCTCTCAACCTTTGTGAAACGCATTTAACAGCTCGCTACTTGACTGTGTTTTCAAACCACCAATCCCAAACAAAGGGATTATACCTACTTGCTTGCAATATTCAAGCTCTGGAGTATTTTCAGCTGTTCTGTCTCCCCCATTCGCAAAGAAAGTTGGTTGAACGCTGCGTAACGCCTTAACCACCGTGCCATCCTTGTCCTCTACTGCCACCACGTCGTAAACAAATTGTGTTGCTAATAATATCGTTGCCCGTTCTTCAAACTTCATGAACGGTTTGCCTTTCTTACGCGTCAACCAAGCATCGCTATTCAACGCCACAATGACTTTACCGTAAGCATCAGCTTCGCGCAATAGTGCAACGTGCCCTGAATGCATCGGATCAAAGCCGCCGCTGACAAGAATCACTTTCCGGTTAAAATGCCCCATCTGGCCACCCCATTATGTAATCACCAGATATTAAGTCCTTGCGTTCCATACCCAGCTCAACCAAGAATCCTATGGCGTCTGCATCCTTACCAAAATGAGACAAGTCGTGCCCTTTATGCTCACAAATAACAATAGGTTTATTACGCAGAATTGTCTCTCTTGCGCCTTCAACCACGTTGCGCTCAAAA
>QGNH01000493.1_pt1 | contig 55547 bp, 69 predicted proteins | sample 1735481 | NCBI WGS metagenome assembly QGNH01 (sample SAMN09239004, study PRJNA386568) | Viral metagenome, whole genome shotgun sequencing project.
ATACAAGTAGGGCAATTGTTAGAAACATTGATAATGTTACTTCAAACAAAAATAAAGTTGGTAATCTAAACAACTCAAAGATTGATTTTTCAAGTGTTTCTGCTTTCCAATCAGGAGGAAGTTCTTCTACAGATTTATTTACTTTGATAAACAGTTCAGTAAATTTCAGTAGCGCAGATTCTTTCAAAGCGAAAGGCACTGTATTTAGTTTGAACCAATCTAATATCAATTTTGTATCTAATTCATTCGATTATAATTCTAATCCTGATGATGGGGCTACTATCGAGTCAAGCAATAATATAGCAATTACAGCAACAGGTTCAAAGATATTTATGAAGTATCTGAACCTCATCAAGTCAGATACCAACCAGGCTATTTCTCTTACCAATTCTATCTTCAAAGGTAGTGATATTACAAATATCAACGGGGGTAATGGTAGTGGAATTATTACAGCAACGGGGTCTTACCTAACTTTGGTAAATGTCAATTCAGTGTCTGGTTCTGCTGACAATGGTATTTACTTGACTACTTCAAAGGGTTCTTTCTTGAACGTTGCTTCAATTCTGGGTCAGGGTGCCCAAGGGAATGATGGGGCAGGTATCCACGCAACATCTTCTTCTTCTGTTGTATGTAGAGGAACTACAACGGTTCAAGGCCCAGACCACGGTATTTTCTTGGAAGACCATACAACCTTGATTTTCAAAGGTAACAATGTTACTGCCATTTCAGGGTCTGGAAAAAGCGGTGTATCAGTAGGAACAAGTTGTAGAGCGAATGTCTCAAACATCCAAAGTCTTTCTTCCACAAGCGGTAATGGAATTGATAACCCAGGAACTTTGGCACGAGTAGAACTCCGCGATATCAAGACCATTACAGGCAACAACATTGGTATAAACATGATTGGGGGAGACTTGTTGTTTGATAACAGCGGAGTCTTGAATGGAGGCACAGTCACAGGAGGTTCCACAGGTATCCAGCTTGCTTCAGCAGCACCATTAGGAACCTATAAGGCTGTCCTTGTTGGCCCTACCACCGTTACTGGTTCAGTTGCCTTGGCTGGAACAAACTATCAAATTGAGGAACAGGGTATTACTTGGAATGGAGATGTAGTTACTACTAATTGCCTTACCAAAAATACTTTATCTACTACATCTGGGGCAACAACAAATGTAGGCAGTCACAGTGACCACCTCAGAACTTCTTTGGGGGACTTATCCCTATCACAAGCATCCTCTTTCAAGTTACGAGGAAGTTCTGTCAGTGGGGCTACTTCATTAGACCAAAGTCTATTAGAACTTGTTCTATCAACAATAGGCGCAGCGAGTTTATCAAATAGGGCAGGCATTACATCAGAAATCTCTGATGTAGGAGATGTAACGTTGGTAGATTCTTACATAAGAAGTTTTGGAAGTAACACAGGAACAGTAAGTCTATCAGGAGTAAGCACTGCGTTTGGTGGAGCCTCCCAGAGTGCTAATCTCAACTTTGCTTCTGGTGATGCTTCTTACAGTAGCCCTGTTGGTTACTTTGTAGTTTCTTCTGGTGACCTTGATTTCCAGGCTGACAACGATGTCAATATAGAAGCCTTGGACTTCGATGCTTCTGTAAGAAACAACATAGTCTTTGACGCACCTGCGGGTCAGGTTCTTTATACAGGAGAGTCAGACCTTGTCATTACAGTAGGTGGGTCAAGCATTACAGTAACTACAAGTTCAATCGCACTTGTTTCTGCTTCAATAACGGAGAACTAATATGCGTGGGATTTATTCTATAACTAATATTGTGACTGGAACCGTTTATTTTGGTCAAACAAAACAAATGAATAGGCGTTTTACTAAACATAAATCTTATTTAAATCACGGAACTCATCAAAACTCTTATCTTCAACATTCTTGGAATAAGTATGGTAAGAGTGCTTTCGTATTCAAACCTATTGAAATAATAGAAGATGTTACTATTGATTTGACACCAATTGAAAAGAAATATTATGATAGCACTACAAATAAATATAACCTGGCTGATCCGGAAGATCCATTAAAAGTTACTTCAGAAATAAGAAAGAAAAGATCCGAAAAAATGAAAGGAAATAAATACGCTTTTGGAAAAAATCTTGGCAATAAAAATGCTCTTTTGGGAACTGGAACTAAGGGACTAAAAATGTCAGACGAAACAAAAAAGAAAATCTCTCTTGCTAAAAAAGGCAATATTTGTTCTGAAGAGGCTAAAAAGAATATATCTATCGCTGTAAAACAGTGGTGGAAAAACAGGAAGAGGAAATAAATGGGCTTTCCTTGTGCTACAAAACTTTCATCAACAACTCACGGCGGAACACCAACATCAAGTGCTACAAAAGAGCAAGCGGGTGGAAGTCTCAAATTGAGAATGACAGACGCAGTTTCTTGTCCTTCGCATGGAGCAACAACAATTACACAAGGGTCAGCAATGGTAATGGCAGAAGGATTGGGAGTAGCCTATGATGGCTGCACAACTTCATGTGGGGCAACAATGACTGGTGGAATTACAACCGTTTTGATAGGAGCATAACTTGGTGTATCGTAGGACTACAGAACAAAATAAAAAACACTCTGACCTCCTGAAAGCAGCAGGTCGTTGGGCGGGTAGTAAAAATCCTAATTTTGGTAACACAATTACAAAAGACGAAAAAAGACAAAAAGATAATATAAGACAAAAAAAGTGGTCTAATAAAAATCTAGAAAAAAGAAGAGAAATTGATAGGCGTTCTTATAGAAAAGACCCAGAAAGGTCAAAACGTAACGCTAAGAAAAAATGGCTAAAGAGAGAATATAATCTTTCTTACGAACAATACCAACTAATGTTAGATTTACAAAATGGAATATGTGCTTGTTGTGGTAATACTCCAAATAGGCTTGTAATCGACCATAACCATCAAACAAGTAAAATACGCGGACTAATTTGTGATAATTGTAATTTTGGTATAGGACATTTTAGTGACTCTATTGAACGATTGGAATTAGCAATAAAATATCTAAAGGAAAGAAACTAATGGCTTCTACAACCGGAAGTGCCGTTACTGACGCAACAATTGGCTTGGGAATAACTTTTCCTGTCGCCTTTGCGTCTGTAAAGAACACTCAATTGCTTTCATTAGCAACTGGGTCTGATGTTATTTTTCAATCAATTCAAATGATACTTGATACACCAGTAGGTTCAAGGGTAAATAACAATGAGTTTGGTAGCAGTGTTCGTAACCTTATCTTTGAGCCTAATGACACAATCTTGAAAGACTTACTATACTATGCTGTGGTTACTGCGATACAAAGATGGGAGCCAAGAATTACCATTACCAACGTCAATTTCGTTACAGAAGATGCTGGAACTGGGGTTCCTGAAAATCAAATCAATGTAACTATCTATTACATTATCAATGCTACCAATCAACCAGGTAGTTACGTTTATCCATATTCAAGCAACGCGATGCCATATAGTTCAGTTATTCAAGGGGCATCGAACTTCAACCTTACGTCTGCCAGTATGACGTCAAGTCCTACTACGCCTACTTCCTAAGGAAATAACATGGCAACCTCACTTGCTCCTTCTACTGTTCCATATCCTTTGACAAAGACAAACTATTTGTCTAAGGACTTCTTGACTCTCAGGGCTGAGTTGCTGGGGAAGCTTCCTCTAATAACAGGTGGAAGATACACCAACCTGAACGAGAGTGACCCTGGTCTTGCCATGTTGGAAACGTTCTTTTCAAGCGTTGATAATCTCTTGTTCTACATTGACATGCAGGGTCAAGAACTTGATTTGGAACGAGCACGTCAGAGGGTAGATGTAATTAGACTTCTAAGACTTATTGGTTATGAAATGCGTGGTAAAGCAGCCTCGCAAGGAACTATTACTATTCAAGTCGCTCCTACGGCATCACCAATTTACCCTGTCACTATCAGTGTGGGAACGCAGGTAACAGCACAAGGAACAGCAGGGGCTTTGACTTTTACTACAACAGAAGCAGCCACGCTGGTTGGACCTACAGACTCAAAGACAGTCACCGTTGTTGAAGGAATAAATAACAGCACAACCTTCATTTCAGATGGAACACCTACACAGAAGTTCTTGATAAACACAAGTAACGTTGATAAAAAGACTGTTCAGGTAACCGTAAATGAAGATCCTACTGACCCGAGCATCTCTCCTGTTCCTTGGATACTCGTAGATAGTTTCTATAACTATGAAAGCACTGACCAGGTATTCAAAGTTCAAATTGATGAATATGCCAGAGTGTATATTATCTTTGGTGATGGTCAGTTCGGGCTAATCCCTGACCAGAACGCTACTATCTATGCGACCTTTATTCAAACAGACGGTGCCGAGGGTAACGTAGGTCAAAATGCTATCAGCAGGGTTTCTTCAGGAGTTCCTTTGGTTCAAGACTCCAAGGGAGGGTCTGTTCAACTCACCGTAGTAAATAGTGAGGCTACGGCTGGTGGTGATGATGTAGAGAACATCGAGGAAGCCAAGGCAACGGCTCTGGGGCTTCTATTCGGATTGAACCGTGCTTTGAGCAGGGGTGACTATGAAGCCCTTACAGAGTCAGTCCCAAGCGTAACACAGGCTATTGCGTGGGGAGAGAATGAAGAACAGAACCCAGATTATAGATTATTGAACCTGGTAAGGGTTTGTTTCTTCTGTGAATCCTTCGCAGACATGTATTACAACAATGCTTCAAGAGCAAGTTATAGAAGCCTACGAGATAATCAAGTCAGAACTCTCCTAACATCAAAAATGCCTATTACTACAAGGCTGATGTTCGTTGATCCACAGTTTATAGATGTGTTTGTCAATCTGACAGTGGCAGTTGATACTACAAAATATGACCCTAACACTGTTATTGACCAGATCCGCTTCAATATCCTTGACAGTTACAATATTGGTAATGTCACCTTCGGTCAGGATGTTAGGATTTCTACTATTCTATCTTTGGCTAATGCTATTGATGGAGTAGCATGGGCACAAGTAACTCGTCTTGACATAACACCTCCTGGGACTTCTCCTGATACTGCTCCAAACCCTCCATTGGATATTGTTATGGATAAGTGGAAGGTTCCTACTTTCGCAGACATATCTCTTGTTACACCTTCTTCTGTTGCTATCCCTCCAGCACCTTACCTTCAATTGGTAAGTCCGGTGTCTTACAACGTAGGTCAAAATGATGTCACCGTAATAAACCCAGATGCCCAGTCTGACATTCTTACAAGTTCCTTTACCTACATTCCAGGTGCCAACCTTCAGCACATAAACATTACTTATACCACTTTGACAAANNNNTCTCTTGAGTAACTATGGCTAATACGAGCACGAACAAATACCTTTCTACTCAACTTCAGTCACCTGGCGTTAGAGGTAGAACTACGGCTGCTTTCAGTGACAATCGTGTCTTGACGGCTACGCCTTTTCCTTACATAGAAACCATTACTCCAGGTAAAAATGTTCTTTCTGGCTTTGTTGGTAACATAGATGCTACTGGTAATAACATACCAGAACCAAATGCTTACATTTATATCTACATAAATGGATTTCTAATCAATCCTCCTGACTTGAACCCAGATGGAACATATTTCAATACTGAAACGGCTATTGTAAGTGATGTTACTGGTAACTGGACAACAACTACTTATTTCTTTGATGCGTTACCTGCGTTCCAATACGGACAGACAATAACTTTCAGAGCCAAGGCTCCACTGAAACAGATATCAGAAAGGTCAGTTCCTTATTCCATTGGTGGAACATCTTCACCAATTGAGTTAGGAGTTTTTGGAGACGGTGGAGTATTACGAGCCCCTTACGCAGGGGAATCTTCCATAATGGGAAGATTAGCCTACTTTATAGGTCATGTAACACCTTATGTAGGTCTTCCATTATACAATTGTGCCAATCATATCTATGTTTATTTAGATGGGATGCATGCTGGAACAACTTCCAATGGAATTCTTGGAGAAGTATTTGCTAATGAAATTAGAGGAAGTAATGCTATCTATCCTATTTCTAAAAATCTCATAAATCAAAATCTTTCTTTGATTGTTGATAATAGTCAAGTTGATATTCCTTTGACAAATCTCCAGCCAATCGACAACACCATACTATTAGGAGTAACAGACGGAATAAATGGAACATTTACCTTCGTTCAGCCTGATGCTAACCTTGGAATAAAACTTTACAAAAACGGAATGAGGCTTTCAGAAGGGTTTGACTACAAATACACTGTTGATAGCAGTAGTTTGATAGGAACTGTCCAGTTCAACCTCAATAATGGTCCCGCACCTGTTCCTGCTGACAAATTGATCGTAGTATTCCAATATGAAGCAGGTAACGTTATAAATGGTGAAGTAATTGCTGGTATTGTAGATGGAACAAATCGTATTTTCAATTTGGCTTTCCAACCCAGAACGGACTCCATTGAGATTTACATAAATGGACTACACCTAATTCAAGACATCAACTATTCTGTGTCAGGAACCACCATTACCTTCCTAACTGGACAGGCTCCAGCAGTAAATTCGTTGATTATTGCTGATTACCAGCCTTCAAATGCTCCGGAACAGTTCGTTTTCTCTAATGTGCCTACACCTCCGGTAGATGGTGTAACAACTACCTATTATTTCCAAATACCTGACATTCTTGGTCTTCCTCACGTCTTCAAGAACGGGTTGTTACAGCAGGAAGGTTTGTTTTATGACTATACTGTTGTAAATCAGAATGGAATTTTATTCAATCCTTGGGCTTTACCTCAAGTTGGTGATAATTTATTGGTTACTTTCTATGTAACTCCAGTTTTGTTAGGTGAAATTATCAATTATCTCAACCAAACACAACAGTTCAAGGACAATTGCTTGACAGCAAGCACCCTCAACATCACTCCTATCATCAATTATGTCAATCTTGACCCAAATAGCATAGTAAATGGAGCAAATACCATATTTCCTTTGCCTGAAAGCACTCTTCCAGTCAATTTTAGGTTATTCCAGAACGGAATGAGGCTAAAAGAGATATTTAGCAATAATAATGGTGATTACACATTAGATTACCTAAATAAGCAGATTATATTTTCAGTTCCTCCACAGAGAGGAGATTCTTTGGTAGGATTATTCAATTATATAATTAGTGATTTCGTTGTAGGAGAAACTCCATTTGGAACTACTGATGGAAGCAATATAAGTTTTACAATGGCATTGTTACCAAAGGTAGGCACAGTTCAGGTCTATTACAACGGATTGAGGCTAAATCCCCTTGGGACTGCTCCTGACTATACATTATCAAGGAATATCATTACCTTCATGACCTTTGTTCCCACTTTTGGGGATGTTATTTTGGTAGATTATGAAGTTGCTTTCGGTTTCCAAACTTACACAAGCACCATAGTTCCCCCAGAACAGATTACAGGAACGAACGCACAGTTTTCTTACCTTACTCCTCCATCTGGAACAGCAATAAATGTTTTCAAGAATGGATTACTACAACGACCTAATGCTGATTACACTTTGAATAGGACAAACATCTTGTTTTACAGTGCCAACATTCCTCAACCAGGTGATGTTGTCCTTTTTGAGTTTGATGATGCTTCATTATTTACAAATAACCCAAATAACCAACTCCGTATCTCCTCACCATATCCGTTAGATATAAAGCGTTACTATGATGTTGGTGGAAATCCAGCATATGATACTGCTGAATTAGCCTTATTTGGTGATTTGGGTCCAGACCTTTATCCAGGTAGAGATGTTGATGGTTCATTCCTGTTCTTCTTCAATTCCAGAACTGGTTATTGGAAATGGACCAACTATGACCCAACAACAGGCACTACAACGCCATTCACAGCGGGACAGAGAATAACCGCACGAGCATTGAATGATAGCCCTTTCATTTATACACAGGCAAGATAAGAGATAGTTATGAACGTTTTTAGAAGTACAGATTTTACATTTCATTCATTATCTTCTGTAGATCAATGGGTAGCTGATCCAACGTTAGCTTATGCCGTTGCTGGAGCTTCCACTTTTATACAAAAAGCTAGTTTAAGTACATATTTAGTAACTAATTCTATCGCACTTCATGCTGCTGTTGGAGGTAACCCTTATAGTGCGCATTCTCCAGTATTTGATGGTACTGATTGGTGGTTTTTAGAACGAACATTTGGATCTGATCCAGCATATATTAGCAGAGCAGACTTTACTGGTGGAACAATTACCACTAGAATAACTCAATCAACAATCTTTGATACCCAAGCATTAGCTATTGCTATAATTGGAAGCTCTCTTTATGCTATAGGTATTTTTTCTGGATCGTGGATGCTTTATCAGTATTCACTAACAGGAACATTAACTTCTACTTTTACGCTATCTTCTCCTTTATCTTTGGTTGGAGGGGCTGTAAGAGTTATAAATGCTAATAATTGTTTTTGGGTAGCAAATGAAACAGGAACAGTATATAAAATAAATACTTCTGGTACAGTAACAACGATTGTTACAGGAATGAGTGTCTGTTACAATATTTTTCCAGATTCTTCAAATACAAATTTATGTGTTTTCGGACCTGCCGGTCCTTCATCATGGGGAACTATTCCTCTTTCAGGATCTTCTTTTACTTTAGTAGGGTCAAGTATAAATTCTTTTCCATCAAATCCTAATTTAGGGATTGGCGTACCTTTTTATGATCTTGATAGTAATAATTGGCTAGCCACGGCCGCCTTGTCGGCATCTAATATTTCAAGAGCTAATAAAACATATGGTATTAATGATGTTAATACAGTATACGCTGGTAGTTATCTTACACAAGTTATACAACCATCATTAGGAAACTATAAGTTACTATTTCCTGGTGGTTTTTTGACTTTTGCTTTTTCTACTGATAATAATCCAATTACTTACACTTCTTCATGGCAACAAACTTCTTCAACAACCGTAGAATCCGGAGCTTATAGTTCAAGTATACATAATTTTCAATTTACAAGTGTATTTGGAGATAAAATAAAATTTACAGTAGATTCTACAGTTGATCCTTCTGCGGTATATTCGGGATTTACTGGATCAGCGGTTCCTTTGTTGGCTATTCTGGATTCTAATGAACAAGTTATAACATCAATTTCTGCTAAAACTTTATCTTTTACTACACCTTCTAGTGGATCATACACTGTTAGGTTTCAATTAGATCCTTTACATCCAAGATCCACTGGAACGTTTAAGTTAGGTTATGCTTTTGATATTCCTGTGGCCTCATTTACCTGGTCACCTAATCCTCAATTAGCAGGATCACTCGTTACCTTTACAGATACTTCTACAGGAAGTCCTACTTCTTGGTTATGGGATTTTGGCGATAGCACAACTTCTACACTTCAAAATCCAACGCATACTTATGCTACTGCTGGTCCGTTTACAGTCAATCTAACTGCTACAAATGCTGCTGGTAGTGGTTCAACCTCTAATTCGGTGCCTATTACAGGTATTCTAACTATAACTCCGATGACCCTTCCGGATTCCTGTAATACATATCCTTATCCTACACAAACAGTTGCTTATACCGGGGGTATTGGTCCTTATTCCTGGAGTTCTGCTGGTTCGACCCTTCCTTCAGGACTGACTTTCAATACTTCAACATTACAGTTGTTAGGAACGCCTGTAGCACCTTTGTCTGTTGATTTTTATGCTGCTAATTTACACCTCAATGTAATTTCTGCGGATTTCCAAACTGATACGGTAGATTTTCCATTCCATATTGACATGTTGCCAATTTTTGCGACAACAACTTTGCCAGATGGAACTCTTGCTGTTCCTTACTCACAAAATGTTTCAGTATCCGGTGCTGCTCCTATTGATATTGTAAGTTGGACTATTACATCAGGGGCATTACCAACCAGTCTATCAATAAGCCCTACCGACACCGGTGCTGGTGAAACTACTATCAGTGGAACTCCTACTGTAGCAGGGTCATTTACATTTACAGTTAGAGCCACTGATACAGAAGGTTGTTATCAGGAACAGCCTCTAACGATTACTATCAACGCAACCTCTTTGGCTATTACAACGGCTTCATTGCTTGGTTCATGTCTTGGAGCAACGTATAGTCAAACATTGACAGGAACAGGAGGAGCGCCAGCCTATACTTGGACTATCTCCGCAGGTTCATTGCCCCCAAATCTATCTCTCGATGCTTCTACAGGAGATATAACTGGCACAGTATTGGGAAGTGACCTGGTTCAGACCTATAACTTTACAGTAACTATTACAGATATTGTTCTAACTACAACATCAAAGCCATTGAGTATTGTAGTCTATCCAAATCCAACTTGGGTAGTAACAACCTTACCGCCTGGTAATGAAACCATAGCATATTCTCAATCAGTATCTGCTACAAATGGACTTACCTACGCTTTACAGTCTGGTTCTCTTCCTGCTGGTCTAACAATAGCCAGTGATGGTCTTATTACTGGAACACCAACAGTTGTAGGTGGGTATAGTTTTACTATCCGAGCAACATCAGTAAATGGTTGTATTTCTGATGGAGTAATAACCCTTGTAATTGGAGAAATGCCTCCTGTAATATCAGGAACTTTTACAAACGTTTGTAACAATGTAAAATACTATAATTCTCTAACAATAGTAGGTGGAACTCCTCCATGGAACTTTATTGTTTCATCAGGAGCATTACCACAACAATTGGTTCTCAACCCCTTGTCAGGCGGTATTACTGGCATAACCGCAGAATCTGGAACTTTCAACTTTGATATAACTCTTACAGATTTCTATGGTCTTTCAAACACACAATCCTTCTCATTTGATGTCTATGATAGCCCAGTAATTACAGTTTCTAATATTCCTCCTGGCGTTCAAGGGAAGCCTTTTGATTATACCTTTACCGCTACAGGAGGGTCACAACCAAAGTTCTGGATGTTGGCAACTCCATTACCAGCAGGATTGATATTCAACAGTATCTATGGTTCTATTTCTGGAACACCTACAGTTTCTGGTTACTTCCCTGTAACAGTTTCCGTTCAAGATGGTAATCTATGTTCAGATGCTCTTGGTGGTGGAAGTAGTATTGGTGGAGGAGGAGGTCCTGGTGGTCCCGGTGGTGGTGGGGGCGGTCCTCAAATCATCATTGCTGGGCCTCCAAAGATAGACACTTCTTCTCTAACAATGTCTCCTGGATGTGCGGGACAGCCTTATAGTGCCAGCATCATTGTTACGGGCGGGGTGCCCCCTTATTACTGGTTTATCACATCGGATAATTTTCCACCACAGAACCTTGTTCTAAATCCTTACACGGGAATTCTTTCTGGGATACCTTTGATAGCCGGAACTTATCCCTTTACTGTAAAAGTTGTTGATCAGAATAACTTGGTTGTAAATCAAGACTATAGCCTAATCATAAGAACTACACAACAATGCGGACAGCCAGATGAGGGCACAACTGTTACAGTCACCGTAGGAAGGTTACCTTCGATTGAGAGTGACCCAGTGTTTGTCGTTGATCCGTTTCATCAGAAGTATCTTTCTACATATCTTCCTGTTCCATTCATTACAGATAAGTAAGGCATACAATGGCACAATATCAATTTGACTATTCTAGCGCAACAGATGTAGATGCCTTGACCCATGAGGTTGCCGCGACCCTCGATCAGGCGAAGGCGTTTATCGACCAATTGTTAGCATCATTTGACATAGAAGCGTGCCCTGTTGAGAACTTGAATATCATTGCTAATATTTTGGGTTACCCTATCAGCGCACAAGATGACCCTGACTTTGTTAGACGTTGTCTTCGAAATGCTATTAGCCTATATAAAGCCAAGGGAACGGCTGACTGTATAAAAATCTTGTTCTATAACCTTGGATTTTATGTAGATGTTGTTCCATTATGGACACCTGACTTTATTGAAAGTGTTCAGGTCTTTCCACCTTACATAACAGCAACAATCAACCAAGTGGCATCAGGAAATCCATACAAGCCTGGGTATTATGACGTAACAGTAATAAACCCCGATGCTCAATCAAATACTTCTACTGGCGCTTTCCAATTCTTAACTTCGATATAAGTGAAAGAGTAATATGACTAATCCAACTTCTATAAGTTTGACTTGGGGTATTCCTTCTGATACTGGAGGAAACCCAATAACTGGGTATGTTATTACTCCAGTCAATGCCACTACGGGCACACAACTTCCTGCTATCAATGCTTCTGCTAGCGCAGTTCAATATACCATTACTGGTCTTACAACAAATAACTCGTATTACTTCCTTATCTATGCCAAGAATAGTATTGGAACCGGAGCAGTAGCAACTTCCAACACAATAGCGTTAGGATCAGGCGTAGTTCCTCCTCCACCCCCTCCACCACCTTCTTATACACTTCCTGGTGCTCCTACGAACCTTACAGGCTTTGTTGGTACTGGTTCTGTGGCTTTGTCATGGCTGGCTCCTACAACAGACGGTGGTAGTCCTATAACTGGGTATGCTGTCTCCTATGCTGCCCCTGCTTCCCTCGCTCAAACACTTTCTGCCGGTGTAGTAACCAATGCTATTGTTTCAGGATTATCGGATAATGTAACCTATCTAACCAAGGTAGCAGCAATAAATCTGGCAGGAACTGGACCATACAGTGACACACATAGTTTTACTACCTCAAGTCAGGGTATAATTTATCCTTTGTCCTCATGGGGCACATTCAATAGTCTCAATCAGGCTTATACCAATGGTAATACCGTTGTCCCTACGCAGTTCAATGGTCTAACGGCTATTTCCAGAGATCCTGCTTCTACAACTGATTTATATGTTACTCCTGATGAACTTTACCCTACTCAAGAAGAAGTAGGTAAGGTAACGTTCAGAACAGTAAAAAGAAAAGTAAGTCCTTTTACTGTCAATGGTGCCATTAGTTACTACAACCCTCCTGGAACTACAGTTGTTAGCGCAGCACTACAAAGCACTACGGCTAATCTATTACAAGCCGGTCTAATAGCATCAACATCTCCATTACCTGATGCTGGGTATGTTCAGGACATACTTACTTATTCTGCTCGTCCTGGTGATGTTCTAACTATTTACAGAAAATACCAGAGTTACTTTTCAGCCCTATCTCTTTTCCAAATTGATAAAGGAAAAAATGCTGACCTTGAATGGAAGACAAATGGATATACTCCTGGTATCCCTGTTACAGGTTTGATGCCTGGCTGGAGTTACGAATATACTCATACAAGACCTTTCCTGAAGTTTGATACCAGAGACCTTATAGATGCTAATATCATTACTGAAGCATATTTGACTTTCAAGAAAGACCCTAACTGTCCTATCATAAACCCAGAAGGTCTTACACTCAACTTTGTCAAAGCCAATACCACAATAGGTGATACAAACCTAACCACAGCAGACTATGCCAATATTGAAGGAACGGTATTAGCAACATTACCGTTGTTGGATGGTGTTCTACAAAGTGGTCAAACTGTAACATTACCATTACAAGATTTGTCTTTCATTACGACTGCTGGTTTCACCAAACTTATCATCACTACTGAATTAGAGAATGGAACATTACCTTCTGACTGGACACAAATAACTTTACAAGAAGTTACTCTCAATCTATCAATTGATACTGCTTCGGTGACTTCACCTGGTGAAGTAAGTTTCGTTGTTGCCAGTGCTGAAAATTCGGCTGTTTCCCTTGAATGGGGCGCTCCTGTCATTGATGGTGGCGGAAGCATAACTGCCTACACAGTTACAAACATGAATACAGGCGCTGCTCAACAGGTAGTAGCAATTGCCAAAGTTGGTGTTTATAGTTATACCTGGACCAACCTAATCAATGGGTTAGCCTATACCTTCAAAATTACTGCCAGTAACCTCAAAGGAGCCGGTCAGGGAACGCTGGTATCTGCTACTCCGTCAGCAACACCAACCTTACCTGGCCCAGTAAGAAGTTTCTATGCTTTACCAGTAGATAGTAGCGCAATACTTTCTTGGTATCCTCCTGAAGAGGTTGGAACAAGCCCTATTCAGGGATATTACATTACCAACCAGACAACTGGCGTAGTAACCAATGTTCCATCTACAGCAACAAGCACAACTATAACTGGTTTGGAGAATGGAACTGTCTATACGATATCCATTATAGCCAAGAATGCTACTGGTGCTGGCCCTACAACAGTTACCACAGTTACTCCTACTGATGGGCTGACACCTCCTTCACGTCCTACCATAACTGACCTGTATGCGACAGAGGGTAAGGCTACTTTGTATTGGAATGCTCCTGACAGTGATGGAGGAGATCCCCTTACTGGATGGTTGGTAACTCTTGATGCTCCTGGTATTCCAAATTACAAGACTTCTACTTTTACTGTTAGAGACCCTAATATATTGAACTTTACTTTGACGGGGGTAGCAACGGGAAATACCTACATAATGTCGGTCGCTGCGGTAAATAGCACTGGAATAGGTCCATATGCTATTTCAAATCCATTCACCGTATCAAGCAACATAACAAATAATGGAATATATGTTCCCGTAAATTACAATTATCAGAAATTTTATGAAGCACCTATTGAACTCAATATTCAGTCTAAAAATTATTTAGAATATCTATACCCAGAAAGCGATGACTTTTACGCAGAACATTCTTCTGCTTTCATTCAGAGTGACCCTGATTTATCCTATCCAGTTTCTGTTCCTACTACTTCTAACCTATTTTATTTTACAATAACAAGTCTGGCTGGGTCAGCAAATTACTCTGTTGATTTGACTACGCCAATAACTATCCTTCCACCTGGAACAGACTTTGTTGTGTATTTGGGCCCCCAACCTGTTCTAAATCCTCCCTCGATTTGGACCGCTGCTGCCACTGCTACTCAAATAAATGCGCTATGTAGTGCCAGAGGTCTTCCTATAATTGCTTCTGCTATAAATAATAGACTTTCAATAGCAACCACAGAGCAGGGTGATGATGTAGTCTTGTCTCTTACTGATACTACACAACTGCCCAACAGTGCTAATCAAATCTTGTTTGGAAATAATCCAACTATTACACCTGGTTTCACTACCTATCCTGTTGTAAGTAATGTTCCTACGGCAGAGTATGATGCTAACCATTTGAAAGCCTTGGTTGAGTCCAGAGTTTGGGTTACTGAACCTAATCAGGATATTTCAAGACCTTCTATTTACTTTCAAAATCCATTTGATACAATTCATGGGAATAGTTACAACATAAACCTTGTAAGTAATTTGAGACCAAATGGCGTAACTATCCAATACTTTGATAGAACCAATACCCTTGTAACGTTACGAGACTACCTTGGTGATGGCAGGCTGCTTTATAGATTGAAAGCAAGTAATGGTCCTGGTGAGGTTGTTACTTTCAGTTACCCAGCAGATGCCATTCAAACAAACCTTGACCCTTCTGATGGAGTAAGTGGATTTGGTAATATCAATTATGAGACAGGAGAAATCACCAATCTCATCTTTCCTACATTCTATACCTCAACCAAAGTATTGTATCCTACATTCAAACCCTCCATTGTAATAGGTACCAACGTTATCTGGCCTGTTTATGTCATGAATGACTCCTCAATTTATTTTGATGTAAATGGAGTTACGTTAGCCTTTGGAATACCAAAGAATAATCTTTTTGATATCGCAGGTAACCCATTACCCCCAAGTAAAACTGTTTATCAAGCAGGAGATATTTCAGCATTACTAAATCTTGACAATACATTCAGGCTTGCTGGATTAGTTGCTGGTGTAACAAACGGACAACTTTATATTCAGAACGTTGGTATCAATGCTCCTGCTAATATGCCTATAAACATTGGCCCAACCTATACTTTGAAAATGACAGTTGATGATAGTCAATACCTAACTCCGTCTGGAGATATAAAGAGTATCAATCGTTTGTTGTTTGGTATGGCACCAACAGAAAATAGTCCTTCAAAAGTTTATGTAACTTATTCTTATACAAATAATGACCCAAGTTCTTATAGACATATTTGGTATTCTACTCCACACTTCAGACTGAGGTCTGCTGGAGGACCTACTCAATTTATCACAAAAGGACACTTGGATTATTTATTAGATAAACTCAATTTATTTCGTCCTGCTGTTTCAACTTTGGATAACATTGAATTCGTTCCAACATTTACAGAAATTACAACTATTCAAGATAATATCAATATTTCTGCTGGAACAGCCTCAATACCTTATATTCAAATAAGTCCAAGACCACAGGTTCCTACTACTTTGGGTGGGACTTCTGTAAGTGTAACCGTTATAAACCCTGACCAGCAACAGGATATACAGCCTGATTTCTACACGTATGATTGAAATTACAAGTAAGTTTATCAATTTAGTTGATTTATTAGACCCTTTATCTGTATGGTATCCTCTTCGAAAGGAATAAAAATGAAGAAATTGTTATATTTGACCCTAATTAGCCTGTTTGTTGTAGGATGTAAGCCTCAACGTTCTGGTTCGATCCCTGCGACAGCAGATGTATCACTTGGAGTTGTTGCCCCAACACCTACTCCGTGTGTTCCTGGACCGTTCGGTGTTGATCCCTGTCCTACACCAGTAAAGACACCTGTTGTAGTAAATACTTTAGTTCCAACATTAGTTCCTACTAGTGTTCCTACATCAACTAAAGTTCCTACGCAGGTTCCAACTAAAGTTCCAACACTTGTTCCAACACTTGTTCCTACTTTAGTTTCTACTTCAACACCCTCACAGACTCCAACATCCACACCAACACAAACTCCTAAATGTGGTTGTACTCCTGCTTCAACACCAATACCAACACATGCCCCTACGCCAGTAGTTTCCCCCACACCTAATCCATGTGCTCCTGGTCCAGGCGGTGGAAGTAGTTGTACTCCCGTTCCTACCCCTCCTATTGTAGGAACTCCTACACCAACCAGAGTTTTTACAACACTTCCAACTCCAATACCTACTCATGCCTTCACACCTACACCAACAATCAATCCTTGTGTTGTTGTTCCAGGTCCCGGTGGTGGAGGTAGTAGTGGTTGTACTCCAGTACCTACTCCTCCTATTGTAGGAACTCCAACACCAACAAAAATTCCTACGTTAGTTCCAACTTTGGTTGCTACTTCGACACCAACAATCACACCTACAGGAACGAGAACTCCTATGACAACACTTACAGGATGTACCCTTTCACAGCCTATTATACCATTTGAACCTTCTCCTTCTGGTGTCCCAAGGCCCACTAGCTTAACTTCTGGTAAGAATACAGAAGCTCATTACTTTACATCAAATGGAGTTCCTTCTCTTTTGATGAGAGAAGCCTTTGGTTATTCTGTTCTAAACCTTTCTAATCCTTTGAACCCTGTTGCTGTTACTTATGATGATATGCGATTCAATGGTACACCGCCAGAAGTATCTGCTAATGGTGATGGACAAGCTTATACCGCTTCATTTGGAGTATCACCTGATGGCGCTCGAATGGCTATTAGTCTCAATGGTAATTCTGAAACACAGTTAGGTACAGTAGTTGGTTCTGGTACCGGTGGTCAAACCTTCAATAAGATGGCTGGTAATTTCATGCCCCGCGCAGTTGATGCTATTGTAATTCAACACATTGGAAATCGTTACCTATCTTATACTATTGATACTTCTAATTTTACTGGTCAGCTTCGTGTTACGGATGTAACAACTTTACCAACATCAAGTATTCATACTGGTAATCCTAACATGACTTCTGAAATAGTACCTACTGTAATTGGTGGGTATAATCTCAGACTTGTTGGAAATACTTTAGTTTATAGTTCTGGTTCAGTCATTCAAATGGTTGATGTTTCAGCCCCAGGTCCAATTGGTAGTATTGCTAGTGGATTCCATTACAGTTCTATTACAAGTACCGATGTACTAGGAATGACTAGGTATGCGGGTATTGATGCTGCACCAGACCCTTCTGATTCTACAAAGATTTGGGTTGTGATACAAACAACAACTGGTTATGCGGTTGTTTCAGTAAAGAACCCTGGGACTTCAACTGCTGTGAAGACGGTATTGACTCCAAACTTTACATTACCTGTTGTTGCAGGACAAACATGGACGAGTAATAATACTCCTTTCTTTATTACTAATAATGGTAATTTATACATTCTAATGTGGGGGATAGAGACAGCACTTCCTGTTTCCTATAATCTTTACTCAACCAGTGTAGCTGCTTGGGCATCAACACCAACAGTGATAACAGTTAATCCTATTGCTACTGCTGGGTTCTTCCCCTCACAAACAACTGTTCTGAATGGCTCAAGTAATAATGCTTACGCTTACATTGCCAGCGGTAATAAGGCATTTGTTCTTCCTCTAACTTGTACGAGTACCAGCACTGGAACAGGACCAGGCGGTGGCACAGGTACAGGTCCAACAGTCCCCAGCGCTCCAATCGGAGTTACTGCCAGTAACCTCTAATTTCTAACCATAAAGGAAAACTAACATGAGAAAAATTCTTTCCTCTTTCGTAATCGCAGCAATGTTTGCTCTAGCAATCATCCCTTCAACAGGATGTACTCTTGGAGCACAACAGCAAGCAGTCGTTGTAGAGTATCAAACTCTTTCTGGTGTTATCAACGTTGTTGATGTTGCCAGAGGTGTTTATAACGCAGCCTACAATGCTGGTAAGGTTCCAGCAGACCTTGACGCAAAGGTTGCTACTGCCTACACACAGTATCAACAGATTGCTAACTTGGCTGTATCAACTGCTAGGGCACAAGACGTTCTAGTCACAGCAGGAGTTGCTCCATCAGCACTTCCTAATAACCCATACATCGTTCAGTTAGAAGGTCTCATCAATACTTTGATTGCTCTATTCAATGGAGCAACACCTTCAGTACCACCAACACCACCAGTTTCTATTGCTAGAAACGCTAGGTCATAAAGGAAGTTTGTGATAAGTATAATTGAAAGATTTGAAGAAAAAATAAACAAATCTAATTCTTCTGATTGTTGGTTATGGAATGGAAAAATTGACCCACACGGTTATAGTCTTTTTTCTATACAAGGAAAATGGAATAGGGCACATAGAGTAGCATACACTTTATTTATTGGTCCTATTCCAAAAAACCTAACATTAGACCATCTTTGTAGAGTTAGAAATTGTGTAAATCCAAATCACCTTGAAGCAGTTACTATAAAAGTAAATACTTTGAGAGGAACTTCATTTTCTGTTTTGAATGCTCTAAAAACACATTGCCCTCATAATCACCCTTACAGTGAAAGTAATACTTATTTATATAAAGGTGAACGTCACTGTAAATCTTGTAACGTAGTTAATATGCGTAACTATCGCGCACGAAAAATTAACAAATAACATTTTCCTTAATTGGAAAAAGGAGGCTCCCTTGGACGCCGGAACTATTACACTACTTCTACAAATTTTGGTTCAGTTCGGACCACAAGCTTACGCAGCAGCAGTCTCGCTATTCAGTAAACCCACAGCAGTAACACCAGCAGATTTTGATGCTCTTACTACAATTGTAAATAAGCCATTACACTCAGCCTAATGTCTGTTAAGTTAAAAGAGTCCAGTATAGGCATCAGTGGTAGTCTTAAAATAACTACTATTGATGCCCTTACGGGCGAAACGATTTCTGTTGACTCCGGGAAGAACCTGGTGCTAAACTCCGGGTTGGAGGATCTTTGCCATCTCATGGCTGGGGATACTACTGTGCCTACTGACCTCATAGCAGGACAGACCCTAAACGAAACAGTATTTGCTTTACCTCATGTTCCTATCTACGGACAGTTCGGAACCTCAAGTATAGCCCCTTCATCAGCGGACTCAAGTAATTTTGATAATGGAACGTTAGATATAAATGCTGCTTCTCCAACAACAGCATCACCTATCATAAAGGCAACAGCATACTATCCACTATCAACAACTACACCTCCTATTTCTAACTCCATTACCGTTCAATTTACATTACCTCCGGGTGAAGGAAATGGACCTGGAGGAACAGATATAACTTATAGGGAAGCAGTTCTAATGTGTAAAATAGTAGATAATCCTATTCAGTATAGTTGGTTTGCCAGAAGAGTATTTACTGACAAAATCAAAAATCCAACTATTATCATGACAGCAGAATGGAATTTTACTTTTGTTCCAAATTTGAGTAACTAATACGCGCGGTTGGAGAAAACTAATGCGCTTGTCAGAAAAAACTAAAATTGAACTCGATAAGGTAAATAAAGCATTCAGTCAAGTTATAGGCAAACTAAATCTTGACTTGAATATAATTTGCCGTCCGATGTCTCCTGGTAAGTTGAAGAGGTATTCAAAGACATATTTTACAATAGAACGTTCCAATAGAAAGAAACAAGACCTAAAATCTTTCATAGTCTATTTCAATCAAGAAATAATGGAACCTTTGACCTTATCACAAGTAAAAAGACACGCATGGCATGAGATACTACATGCTTTGACATGGCCTTTCGTTGATGAATATGAAGAAGTAACGAAATACCTCAAAGACCAGCCTGATTTATATGGAGAACTCGTTTCAAGGGCTTATGACACTAGGGAAAACGTTATTTATAACCTCGAACGAACCCTGGGACCAGTAGTTTTGCCCGAATCTGACTGGAGTGAGGAAGCTGACTAAAGGTGGTATCCTTTGCGTCAGGAGCCTCCCAGAACGAAGAAGATACCAGAAACTACCATGGATACCTCCCCTACGGTTAGCCCCGTAGGCCCGACCGCCCGACAAGGGCGGTTTTCTCCTTTCTCGTNNCCTTTCTGGGGAGAACACATTATAAGGAACGCGCGCACGCGCGCGCCCACGCATCTGGCCGTATACGGCCAGTAATGGTAAGAGTAACAGTAGTAATGGTATATACCTATTATCTCTTACCTTAGTAAAGGTAATGTCGAGGCTCCCGGAGGCTCGCCTCGACATAACTCGCTTCGCTCGTCTGGTGAAACTTTCTTCTTGACAAAGTAAGGTCTCCCATGTATCATCCGTAACTGAGGTATCAAATGAGTCCCGAAGAACTTGAAAATAAGATTAGAATTATAGAGCATGACTTCTCGAAAGAGATATCTGACCTCAAACGTCAAAACTTCAAAATGGAAGTAAAGTTTGAGTCCCTACTTAGATATCTAATCTGGGAAGGCTCTGCCGAACCTCTCAAACTAACTGTTGAGAAATATCAAGAGATAGTATCATCCTTTCAAGTGATGAATAATAAAGTAAAAGAAATAAACAAAATCAATGCTATCGTTGATAAAGTAAATGTCTCTGCTGAGTTCAATAAAACTTCTACAATGAAAATTCATGGTGATGACCTTGGGTTGAAAGATATATTTGATAATGTAGGTGGGACTTCTGACTTTACTGCCCGTTACATTTTAGATAAGTTACCCTGTTCCCTAACCCTGACAACTTATCTTCAAGGGTTTTTCAATACTGCCCGAACACCAACACCAGGGGCACTTATTCCGGACCAAGTTGTTTCAAAATGACAGTAGTTATTTCTGTAGGTAGTAAAAGGTCAAGTATTACAGGGCCTTTCCCCAAAGATGATATTGATATGGCTACTTCAGCGCATGTCAATGGGTATCAATACTCCTCTTTGTTTCACAGAAAACGAAGTGATGGTTCCCGTGTATGGGATGGGAAAGTTCATTTGTTTTCCAGAGTAAGTAATACTTTTGCTACTGGTGTTCTTGACATTGTTTGTGATGTTTTGAATTTGAATAAAGTTCCTTTCATGGTTGAACGTCCCTATCTGGATGAATTAGACCTTCCAGGTCATGTTATTGATAAATGGGAAGGTGATTGGGAAATACCTGATACTTGTGGTGATTTTACTTTATATGATTACCAGAAGGATGCTATCAAAGAATTTTTTGATGTAAAACGAAAGCTCCCTTACCGTGGAGTAATGAAAATAGGAACTGGAGGAGGTAAATGTCATAAAAAAGATACTCCTATTATAATGTTTGAGGGTAAAATAAAAAAAGTTCAAGATATTATTGTTGGTGATTTACTAATGGGTCCTGATAGTAAGCCACGAACAGTGTTATCAACTACATATGGTTATGGCTCTATGTATGATATTATTCCCATCAAAGGTGATACTTGGAGTTGTAATGACGTTCATGTTCTAACTTTGGTTCATACTATTACTGGAAATATTATTGATATTTCCCTTGATGAATATCTAAATAAAAGTAAAACATTCAAACATAAATATAAATTATTTATACCAGAACAAATTGAGTTTCCAAAGATAGAAGATTGTCCTATTGATCCATATTTTCTTGGAGTATGGTTTGGTGATGGAATTAAAAAATTAGATAAAATATCAATTACAACTATGGATAATGAAATAAAACAATTATGTGAAAATGTAGCACAACAATATGATTTACGAATTACTAATTTTTCAACTAAATGTCCAACATATAATTTAGTAGGGCCTAATGGTGGAAAAAATAACAAAAATAATCTAATACAATTATTTCATAAAACAATAAAATCTGATATATCTATACCTGATAGTATAAAATATGGTTCCATAGAAACAAGAAAACAATTTCTTGCTGGTTTTGTAGATACAGATGGTTATCTTCATAATGGATTTTATGAAATAATTCAAAAACGTAAGGATTATGTAGAAAATTTAGCATTTATAGCAAGGTCATTAGGACTTCGTGCTACATATAAACCTTGTATAAAAACTATAAAGTCTATTGGTTTTTCTGGTGAATACTTTAGATTGAATATATTAGGACATATAGATAGTATCCCTGTTAGACTTGAAAGAAAAAAAGCACAAGAAAGAAAACAAATAAAAGATGTAAGGAGGACGGGATTTTCAGTAAAACCTACTGGTAATGGTAAATACTTTGGATTTGAACTCGATGGAGATGGAAGGTATTTACTTGGAGATTTTACTGTTACCCATAATACAGTATGTGGAGCAGCGATAGCAAAGATTGTGAACGCACCAACCTTGTTCTTGGTTCATGGAAAGAAGCTAACCAGACAGAACCACGAGGTATTCCAAAAAGTATTCAAGGGCTATCAGGAAAATATAGGCATAATAGATGCGAAGACGTGGAATCCACAACTGATAACGATAGCCTCATCAGATACTCTCTATGCGCGTATGAAGAATATAAGTTACGAAAGTAAAATCAAAGATTTGTTTGATGGTATTACTTTAGTAATTGTAGATGAGTGTCATCGTTCCACCAGTAAAAGTTTTTCTGAAGTCTTGAAAGTCATAAATGCTCCAATGCGTTTGGGTTTGTCAGGAACTCCTAATAAAAAAGAAGATGACCGTGACTTGATGCTTCATAGTTTGACTGGCCCCATTATTTTTGAAATGGGGGTAAGTAAATTGAAGGAAGCAGGAACTATCTCCAAAGCCCACCTTATCAGTGTTATCATAAACCAACCAGTTTTACGAGAAGACCTTGACTGGCCGGAGGCTTATGAAAGTCTGATAATAAACAACACTTACCGTCATGAAGTTATAGCCAAACTGGTTGCTCTACGGGCAAACGCAGGTAAAACTATACTTGTCTTGGCAGGCAACAGCCTCGCTCTGGCAGACAACCTTTATAGGCACACAACGAAACTTGTTGATACCAGTGATGTTAGGTTGGTGAATGGACTTTCTGACAACAAGGTGGTAGACTCCGCTTTCAAAGACCTTCAAGACAAGAAGGTAAAAGTGGTAATTACTACAACGATTGCTGATGAGGGACTTGACATTCCAGCCATAAATTCTTTATTTGTTGTTGGTGGTGGTAAGTCATTTGTCAAGACTATCCAAAGGGTAGGGAGAGTATTGAGATTGAAACAAGACGGGTCACAAGCAGAGATAGTTGATTTCATGGATAATACCAATGAGTATCTACGAAAACACGCAAAGGCCCGCTTAGACTGGTATGAAACGGAAGCGCTGTTTGATACAACTGAATATGTAAGGGCAGAGGATGTATAAGGGTATAATTTTCGCTGGTGATGAATTACATGTAAAGCCTGAGGTCAATTGAGAATGAGACCCATTCTCAAAGGTAGCAGAATGAAAAAGAAAATATATTGGTTTGATAAAGTTTTATATTGGATGGTAAAATCTTACTATGGTCCAGTTTATGGTATAAAGTTTAAATAGGTATAATATGTTTGAACTACCTATTGAAATATCAGAAACAGACATCATTATGATTGCTGAAATCTATAATGATATTATAGGTAAGATTGACCCTTACAAGTTTCACCTTTCCTTCAAGGGTGATTTCAAAGGTAGAACTTGGTATAGAGAAATGATACCCCTTATACGCTTGATGAAGAGTATAAAGGCAAAGCCAAGGCTGTATCTTCAAGCACAGGTAGTGGAATATAGAAAGCCTGTGAAGCACGCCAGACAGGTTCCTACCATCAAGATGATGGCTACTCCTGCTGGTATTGAAAGGTATGAACGGTTCTGTGTAAAAAGGGGACTTACAAAATCAAAAATCCATAAGGTCACCCAAACAGAACTTGAAGATTTCTCTGGTATTCAGATGCTTGCTATGATGGAACGATTACATATTTCATGTCAAGATGATTTCTTCAAAGACCCTTACTTGATAGCCCAATTATCCCAGTCCTATGTAAAGAAACATCCAAGTTTTATCAAGTTAGAAGCAGAAGGCTTTTACCAGAAAGAATTTGGAGTTTCAGTAGAAAGTTTATTCCCATAACATAAGGAGAAACATGATTACACCAACAGCATTTTCACCCTATCACCTAAGGTCAATCCTCAGTCTCTTACTTACCGATGAAAATTATAGGGAAACTTTCTTCTACATCCTCAAGCCAGAACATTTTGAAACAGATGACTGGATGATTACAAGGGTAGCCCAAGCCATTTGGAAGATGTATGACAAGTATGGTGTTTTTCCTTCCGTAGATGCTCTTACCGATGAGATGTTTACCCAGAAGGGTGCTAACATAGAGTTATACTTTACTACACCCTCCAAGGATGAGTTACTGGCTTTGTTTGACTTTGTTGTAGACCTGACTGAAATTGAAATCAAAGACAGAAAGTATGTTGAAGATAATACTTTACGCATCTTGAACTTTCTCTCCATTCAGAAAGTAGTTATAGACCATAGTGCTGCTTTCAAGAGTGGGTTATTGAACGTTGAAGACTTCACCAAGGACATAGTTGCCGCAGGAACCTTCAATATCCCTGTAAATGCTGTTATTGATTTATACGCTGACCTTGACAAGAGAACCAATGAACGTATAAGCACCACCATTACCCCAGGATTGGTTGAACTAAATATTCCAGAGTTTCAAAGATACCTTGAGGAAGGTGGGTTACCTCCAGGAAGTCTTGGTTTCATCTTGGCACCCACCAATGGTGGTAAATCTTCTGCCCTTATACATATCAGCCATGACGCAGCCAGAGACGGTCACAAAGTCTTGTATGTTACGGCAGAATTATCAGAAGACATGATAAAGCGCAGGTTCGATGCTTGTATGACACATGTTCCTATTAGCAGTGTAAAGAAGCAAGCAGGACATGTAAAAGGTATAATCAATACCTCACAACGTTTTCAGGATACAGCCAAGAATATCAGAATTATTGAAGTCCCTGTTGGAGCAACAAGGGTATCTGAAATTGAAAATATTGTTGAAAGATTGAGACGTAAAGGTTTTGATACAGACCTTCTTGTTATTGACTATGCTGACAACCTTAGGTCGGAAAGAAAAGCAGAAAGTTACAGACATGAGGTTACTTCTATCTATAAAGACCTTCGTGCTATTGCTATGAAGCACCATCTTGTCGTTTGGACAGCCTCACAGATGAATGACGCTGGCTCAGAGCAAGCAGAGAAGAAAGGGGGTATCATTTCCACAAGGCACGTCAATGAAGCCCGTGGTAAGATACATATTGCTGACCTTTGTGTTGCTATAGCACGAACTCAAGAAGACAAGGATGTAGGCCAGGCACAACTTATTCTTGTAAAGAATAGGCTTGGTAGTGGTGATGGCACCAGAATTGGGGTAACTACAAGATTTGATATTTCTCGTTTGTTTGGTCTTGATGCTCATGCTATTCCAATGTCTTCTGTAAATCTTGATGAACCAATAGCAGGACTTGAAGGACTTGCGTTACCACCCGTTCCACAGGACAAAGAGCCAGTGTCATTAGCAGATTATAAAAACAGATACGGTAATGAATAAATTTCAAGTATCTATACAAGACGCATTTGTTAAGTCACATCCATGTACGGTATGTAGTAAAGATATTACAACAAGTAATAAATGTTATAAAATAATTCATTCATTTGCCAATGCTAAACAACCGTCTGTTAAACTTATTGATTTTGAAATGCCTGAAACTGAAATAATTTGGTGTTGTGTTTGTTCTCCTCTTTGTGTTGATATGTATATTTTACAAAATATATGAATAAACCTTTATATGGTTATGAAAAATTTCCGTTATCTAACAAAGATAACTTAAGTCATCCTTGTCCTATTTGTAATATACAAATGACAGACCCAGCAATAATAGTAAGATATAATTCATTTGTAAATCATAATTATAAACATGATGAAGATATAACTGATAAGGCTCTTGCTATCTTCGGATATAGAATAGTTTGTTCTATTATTTGTGCTGAAATGATTATACTTCAAAATATATGACAACATCTAATAACATCTCAAAACTTGTAAAGAAGTATAACCTTCCTCACAAGTTCAGTGGAGCAGGTAAAGAACTTATGCTGAACTGCCTCTGGCATGAGGACGAGAAGTATAAGTTGAGTATCAATACAACTACGGGAGCGTGGCAATGCTGGTCTTGTAGGGAGTCTGGTTCATTCAGGGATATAGTAAAGCAAATAGCAAAGAAGAAGAAAACAGATATAAACCCTTCTGACTTTCAAGGGACTTATACCAAACAGGAAGTTTCATCAGTAGATGAGATAGTAATTCCATGGCCGGAGGGTTATGAGCCCTTACAGACAACCGCCAGGGAATATATTCTGGGGAGAGGCATTACAGGAGAACAAATAGAATACTATAAACTTGGTGCTTGCTATTCAGGTAGATATAGTGGTAGAATTATTGTTCCAGTCTTGAATAAGTCAGAACAACTGGTATCATTTATTGCCAGAGATTTTACTGGTAAATTGAAACCCAAAGTTCTAACACCCCCATCATTAGAAGGTCATCATGGTATCAAAGATTATGTCTTCAACCTCCATCGCGCTGCTACTACTAGCCATATTATTATTGGTGAAGGGGTATTTGATGCTATCTCTCTTGGCGTCCGTGGGGTATGCTTGTTCGGTAAGACTGCTTCTCCAATTCAGATAGCCAAGATTATCAATAAGAAAATAAAGAGGGTAACCATATGTCTAGACCCGGACGCTCAACTGGAAGCAAATATTTTGGCGAATCAACTTATAGGACACGTTCCAGATGTTCGTATCGTAACCTTGCCGGAAGGCACAGACCCGAACAGCGCAGACCCATTTATATTGAAGAATGCGATTGCCAATGCTAAACAACCGTCCGTAGGTTTTGCTATGGACTTTATATAAGAAAGAGGAGTAAATATGAAAAATCTAATTGGTGGTAATGATACATCTGGATGTGTCAGAGGCGTTCATAACAAAGAGAGTTACTGGGATCATGCCCCAGTCCCTACCCAGGAAAAACTCTTTCCCGATTATTTTGGTGACGTTTATCTTTTCCATAACAAGTTTGGAGCACATATTGGTCTTGAACCAAAGGTGCCAAAGGTAGAGGTTGTTGAACTCAGGAAAACACTCATTGAAGAAGAGTATAAGGAAGTCCAAGACGCTATACAAAGCCAAAATCTTTCTGAAATAGCGAAAGAACTTTGTGATTTGATTTATGTAGTTTGTGGAACGGCTGTTTCTTATGGTATTGATTTGAATAGTGTTTGGGACTTGGTTCATGCCTCCAACATGGCAAAGGAAAAGGGTGGTAACAGGAGTGATGGTAAAATATTAAAACCGGAAGGCTGGAGAAAACCAGATATTACTTTGGAGATAAAGAGACAGCAAGGACTATAAAATGACAGCCTGCACAGCATGCCCACTTCATGAAGAGGTTGGGGTCAAGACGGTCTGCATGAGCGCAAAAGGTAATTCAGGATCTGAATTGATGATAGTGCTAGATCGTCCTAATAAAACAGAAGATGAACGTAACTCCTCATTTTCAGGACAGGCATCAAAGTTATTCTTTGACCTGATGGAAAAGGCTGGAATTCGCTTCCCAGACAACTGTTACGTTACGTATAGCACGAAATGCTATTTACCAGACACTGCCCCAAAGGAACTGAAAGAACTTTCCAAAACAACCTGTAAATCAGAATGGTTGAATAAGGAAATCTTGAAGTTCAAACCCAAGATAGTTGTCACAGTAGGTGCTGAACCTATGACTTTGATAACTGGGGTAGAAGGGGTAATGAAAAATAGAGGGACATTCATAGACGCAGAGATAGAAGGGCATAAGTTCAAAGTTATGCCTACTTTCTCTCCATCATATCTGATGAATAATCATAGGGAACTGGAAGGTCAGGTAACTACTGACCTCAAGCGTGCTTTCAATGCTGTCTCCGGTGGGGTATCTTGCTGGACTCCAGGTAAAGAACAGACCTTGGATTATAGGTATGTTTCTGATTTCAAAACATTCATAGAAATGAATAGTGAAATCACAACAGCAGGGATAGTCACTTGCGACATCGAATGTAGAGGTAAAGACCCTTATTTCCCAAAGTTCCCTTCACCAGGTTTTCCACTTACCTCTATACAGTTCAGCACTCATTCTGGCAGCGGATGGTTCCTTCCCATAGCCCATGAAAGTTTTGTTACTGACCTCAATCCCGAAGGTATGGCTTGGAGTGGTGGTGAATGGAACAACATAAAATTGGCTCTGAAAGTTATATTTGAAAGTGGTAACATTTTCATCATAGGTCACAATTTCAAGTTTGATAGTAAGTGGATTTTGAAGTATCTTGGTATAAAACCAAAACTTTCTTTTGATACAATGCTGGCTCATGGATTGTTTGGTGAGACATCCAGCAGCCTCAAAAAGTTAGCGTGGGAGATGACAGACATAGGTGGTTATGAGGAAGAACAAACAAAATACACCCAAAGTTTGGATGATGATAAACAATGGGATATGTTTCATTACCCATTACAATCTTTATCTACTTATGGTTGCTGTGATGTTGATGCTACTTTCCGTGTGTTTGAAGTATTACAGCCTAAATTAGCAGCAGACCCACAGATGCTTGCGTTATTCAATATTCTTACCAAAGCATCACGAGCCTTTGTAGATATAGAACATGAAGGCATCAAGATAGACAAACCTTACCTGGGTCAGTTAGAGATAGACCTTACTTTGGAACTTGCCAAACTCAAGGAAGACTTCAATCAACAAGCATTTACTCCAATTCAAGAGTTCAATGCCAAGTTATTGAAAGAAGCCACAAGTGAAAAAACAGGGAAGGTATTGAAGAACAAACATACAGAATTTCTGATAGACAGTTCAGACCACGTATCTGACCTATTCTATAATGTTCTTGGCTTCCCTATCAATGACAAGCACCGTTCCAAGAAGACCAATGACCCATCAGTAGGCAAGAAGGCTCTTGATGAGTTATCAGTCAAATACCCAATAGCCAAAACCTTATTGGAGTATAGAACAATCTCCAAGCAGAAAGTAGGCTTTGTAGATGCTTACCCCCGTTACACAGATGAGAATGATAGAATACACCCTGACTACAAACTCATCAAGTTCTATAACGAGGATGCTGACAAGGAACAAGGGACAACTACTGGAAGGTTGGCATGTAGTGACCCCAACCTACAACAAGTCCCTTCAAGGGATGAAGACAAACGTATCAAGAAGTTATTCATCCCAGATTGTAAAGACCATGTCCTTGTAGAAGCTGACTACGCAGGCATCGAACTTCGTGTAACGGCTATGTATTGTCAGGACCCTCTAATGAAGAAGTTCTTCAACGAGGGTAAGGGTGACTTCCACAGGTATGTTGCCTCAAAGGTCTATAACAAGACAGAAGATAAAATCAGCAAACTTGAAAGAACCTATGCGAAGGCAACTACCTTCGGTATTCTTTATGGAGCAGGACCAGGAAAGATTGCGGAACAGGCAAAATGCACATATAAGCAAGCACAGGATTTTATTGAAGAATACTTCAAGTTATTTCCTACGTTGAAAAACTGGATATTCCAACAGAAGGCTTATGCCATAAAAAACCTTTGTGTAAAGAGTTTATTTGGCAGAACCAGAATGCTCCCTGATGCTGGGTCATATAATGAAGGATTTAGGGAAGCAGCCCTACGCAGGGCAGTAAATACTCCAATACAATCAGATGCCAGTGATATCACTTTATATGGGCTTACAAGGATTGCCTCATATTTGAATAAGTATAATCACCATGACCGTAGTAACCCTTCAAGACTGCGAGCATCAGTCCATGACTCCATCCTGATATCAGCCCATATTGAAGATTTTGTTGATATAGCAGAGCATATAAAGTTTGAGATATTAGAGAAGATAGACCTTGACTTTCTTATACAAAAAGGTGTAAAATTAGCCGCTGATATTTCTGTTGGGAATACGTGGGGTTCCCAGACAGAATTGACAGAGGAGACATAATGAAACAATGTTCCAGTTGTGAAATTACTAAATCTTTTGAAAACTTTTGTAAAGATAAATATAATAAAGATGGATATCACCTTTCATGTAGGGAATGTAATAGACTATATAGATTATCTGTAAAAGATAAAACAAAGATATACCATGCTAAAAAATATAAAGAAAATAAAGAAAAGTATAAATTGAAAGGTATAAAGTGGAGAACAGAAAATCCTGAAAAAGTAAAAGAATTAGGAAGAAAACATTATAAAGACCACGCAGCATATTCCAAAAAACAAGCAGAAATATGTAAGAAACAAATACATATTCTATATGGTGGTAAATGTGCTAACATAGACTGTGGCGATAATAGGGAAGAAGTTCTTACAATAGACCATGTAAATAATGATGGTTATATTCAAAGAAAAATACATAAAGTAGGGCTACAATTTTATAAGTGGATTTTGAAAAATAAACCAGTAGATTTACAACTTTTGTGTTATAATTGTAATATGGTAAAGGAACACAAAGGGAGATATCCAGAAAAAAGGCTTGACATTTGTCCCGATAGGATGTATCATCCTTCTTGGATGTTCGTTTCAAAATAATAATAAGGAGTATTTATGGTAGTTTTATTACTAATGCTATTGATGGCGGAATCTACTGGACCAGATCCAACGCCTACACCAAAGCCTTCTATGGTAACTGGTAGGCGTGTTCATAAGCCCGCAACTGCTGTAAAGCCAGCATCAACAGCAACGCCTGCTCCAACAGCAGCTCCAGTAGGAGCTACCAATCTCAATTCCTCAAGGAGTCAGACAGATTCAGTTGCTCCAAAGGCTACACCCTCAAAGCAGTAACTATGGCAATAGAACTATTCAATAAATTATCTGCTGCTGAACTTGAACGACTTGCCTTCCTTTCTGAAGAATGTGGAGAAGTTATTCAAGCGGTAGGTAAGATTATACGTCATGGATATAATAGCACATGGAACAACCTTTCTAATCGTGACAAATTAGAAGTAGAGTTAGGAGATTTGATGTATGCCTTCCAGCTTATGTCCGATGCCAAGGATATAAACAAAGAATTTGTTGCTAATTATCTAAAAGATAGAGTAAATCCAACAGTAAATTATTTTCATCACCAGGATAAAATGGAGTAAAAATGTCAGAACCGTATATCGCAGTAGATTTAGATGGAACGTTGGCAAGGTTTGAGAGATGGTTAGGTCCCATGATTATTGGTCCTCCTATTCCTAAAATGGTAGAACGAGTAAAGAATTGGTTAGCAGAGGGTGAAGTAGTCAAAATCATGACCGCCAGAATTACAGCGGTTCCAGGATTACCATTTGACAGAGCAGCATCTATAAGTAACGTTCAAGATTGGTGTGAAAAGCACATTGGTAAAAGACTTGATGTTATTTCTGAAAAAGATTATTTGATGCTTCAACTTTGGGATGATAGAGCAATTCAAGTCATCCCTAATGAGGGGGTAACAATAGCCGAAAAATTTTATGAAAACATGATGAAGTATGAAGAACGAGTGGAGGTCCCAAGAGAACCAGACAACAAAACATAAGGCCGAAATTATCATTACCAACGCACTAAAAAGTCAAACAAAAGGACACTAAAATGGCACATTTATCAGATGATCGTAGGGCAAGGTATCGTCAAGAATTAGCAGCATCAGAAACATCTTTCCGCGACAAACCCAAGATGGTTTATTTCAAGCCACCAACGGGAACAACGAAAGTTCGCGTTCTTCCAGGTATTGATCCCTCCACACCAGACAAGGACTTCTATTGTAAGGCTGGAACCCATTACTGGGCTAATCCATCCAATCCAAAACTTCCCGTTCCTTGTTCCAAAACAAAAAACCCAAAGGCAACATGTTTGGTTTGTGATAAATCAAACGAATTGAAGGCTTCTACTAATAAAGCCGACAACATTGCTTCTGAAAAAATTCGTGTAAAGGTCCGTTACTACATGGGTATTATTCCTCGTGAGGGTGATGACGCGGGTAAGGTCATGGTCTATCCAGCACCAAAGGCTATCTACACGAAGATCCTCTCCTACATGGAAGATCCAGAGTATGGTGATGTAACTAATCCTGCTGATGGGTGTGACATCAATATCATTCGTTCTGGTTCTGGTATGGAGACAAAGTATGACACCATCGCAGCCAGAGCATCTTCACCTATTTCCAATAATCCAGATGAAGTTGAGGCTATCCTCAAGACACAGCCTGAACTTTGGCGCTTCCGTGAGGCTCCAGACCAGGAAGAGGTAGCCCAGTTCATGGCTGGCACTCTTGATAGGTTCTCTACCGGAGGCTTCGCTTCAAAGCCTTCTGGTGTTGTAGATTTGGAAACATTTGTTGATACTCCTCCGGTTCCAGTTGCTGTTTCTGAACAGGAAGAAGAGACAGAAGAAATCCCTGTTTTTGATGCCCCTGCTGAAAAGAAGACAAAGAAGTTTTCCAACATTGACAAAATTAGGGACCAGTTGAAGTAATATGTTAAGTAAAAATGCTGAAGCAGTTATTTCACAAGGTAATGTATTGTTACCTGCTACAAGGTCGGCATCTTCTTATGACCTTCAAGAAAAGGCTTCAACGCTATTACTTATCGTTGCCAAATTAGCACAGGAGAGAAGGTCACTGGAGGGCCTTCTTCTCCGTGCTTCTTCTGTCGAGAAAGCAACCTATGCTAAAAAGTTCAATACTGCTACGGCAAAGGCAGTATCCGAAAGACAACTTCTCGCAGATACCGATGAAGAAGTATTACAGCGTCATGAAGAAGCCGGTGATATCAAGAAAGATATTGCTTATGTATCAGCCATGATAGATGTATTCAATAACGGACATATCCTTTACAGGAATGTAATGAAAGATGAAGGTAGAGTATAATGAGAGAATTTTTAATTAATGCTATTGATAAAACTGTATTAGGTCTTGTAAAAATTCGTTACAAGATTGTTCGTCCTACTCTAACACTACCATCAGAGTTTTTACAGCATTGGAAAGAAATGTATCCAAAGTCATTTACCCAAACACGAGGAGTAGTTCCTCCTCTAAATCCAGTTGCTGCTGCTCTTGTGGATGTCTCTCCATTACCAGTTCCTGAACCTGATTTTGCTGACGTTCATCAATTTGAAAGAGGACTGGACAGTCCTTTTCCTTTTGGTGGAAAAAGCAATGATTTGGTTGAAGGTCCAGAAAATCCAACAAGAATAGGAACTAACTTTAATGCCAAAATTTGATATAGGTAGCATCGTTGATGATGTAAAAAAGAACTTCAAAGATAAAGATAGGTTAGCAAACAAGGTAGGTTCCGTAGGGGATCTACATGAACTTACTGATGCTGACTTTATTGTCCTTGGAGATTGGTGGCAGAAGGCTACACTAACCAAAGGTATTCCCTTCAATAGACTAACTACCTTTGCTGGAACATCTGACTCGGGAAAAACAAGTGTGGCTATACAGGCTATAAAAGCAGCGTTAGAACAAGGTTGTGGTGTAATTTATGCCGAAACGGAAGGTAAGACCACGAACAAAGATTTTCTTGACTGGGACGTTGACCCTACACAAATAGTTCTAATATCAAGTAATATTGCAGAAGAGCTATACGAAGTAGTATTTCAGACTTGGGATTCGTTTAGAGAAAAATATTCTGATATTCCACTTTTGGTTGTGATTGATTCGATAGGTAACCTAATAAGTATGCGTGACCAAGATTTGGACATGTTAGAACAATCACAAAAACCCGGTGGAGGTGGGAAAGCTAACAGGCTTGGTTTAGCAAAATTGATGGCTCGTATGGGGTCAGAAGCAGCGAAAACAAGTTTAGTCCTAATAAGTTATACCTACGATAATATAGGTTCCAGCGGAAAAACTACTGCTGGAGGACATGCTTTACATCTTTTTTCTTCTCTCATGTATCAAACACAAAGAAAAGCGTGGTTGTATAAAACAGTAAAAGGTGAAAAAAAGAAAGTTGGAGCAGAAGTGATCTTTACTCAACAAAAGAATCATATAAACAAGAGTAATAGTGGTGACTATAAAATAATTTATAGAATAACCAAGGATGGTTTTGAATATGTTAGCAAAGAAGAATAATTATCTTTTTCAAAATGGAAGAGAAGCACAAGGTAAGTTAAATATTACTGGAAAACGCTCTGGTAAATTAGTTGCTATGAAAAGGTCTGAAAAGGTAGATAAAGATGGGTATCAGTCTTATTGGGAGTGTAGTTGTGATTGTGGAAATACTACAACAGTAATAACTGCTAAATTACAAAATAATACTACTAAAAGTTGTGGTTGTCTTTTGAAAAGACAAGGGAAGAATAATCCAAGGTATAGTGGCGTTGGTAGTATCACAGGTAGCTATGTAAATAATATAAGTATGGCTGCTAAACATGCTGGGAAAGAATGGAATGTTAGTAAAGAATATTTGAGTAATTTGTATGAAACACAAAATCATGCTTGTGTTTTGTCTGGGTTACAAATAGGATTTGGTGACAGCCGAAGAATGTATATAAAGACTACTGCTTCATTAGATAGAATTGATAATTCAAAAGGATATATTGAAGGAAATCTTCAATGGCTACATAAAGAAATAAACAAGATGAGGGGCAAATTACCTATTAGCGAGTTTATTGGTTTTTGTAAAACTATAACAGAACATCAAAAGGACGTAAAGTAATGGGTGGTATAGTTTTATTTTCTGACCCACATTTTAGTAATCGTTCTGCTTTTGGTAAGTTTGAAAGCAATTCAGAGTTCCCTGGTTGTAATAGTAGGTTTCACCATGTAGCCAAGGCTTTCAGAACAGCAGTAGATTATGCTGTGGATAATGATTGTGAAAGTATCTTCATACTTGGTGATGTATTCCATGACAGAGGTATGGTTGAAATCCCTGTCTATAATGCTACATATCAGTTATTCAAGGAATGCACCAGCCGTGGTATTGCTTTGAGGATTTATCCTGGAAATCATGACCTTGTAGATTTGCGAGCGATGCATGTCACAAAACATCTACACTCATTGTTTATGTATGAGAAGATTGCTTATGTTTATGAGAAACCAACGATTGTAGATACTGCTTACTTCCAAGTATTGGTGGCACCTTTCAGTAACAGTAGTGCCTACTTATTAGATGCTACAACAAAACTTGCTGATAAAATGTCTGGCGACATCAAGATGTTGATGCTCCATCACTCTGTCAATGGAGCCATTACAGGCCCTCACGAATGGGTAATGGAGCATAGGCTTGATGCCAAGGCATTCTCTGACAAATTTACTCACAAGTGGTCAGGGCACTATCACTTTCACCAAGAGGTTGAAGGCTTGTGGTATGTAGGTGGTCCTGTTCATCATGACTTTGGTGAAAGGAATTATGTTCCTGGGTTTATTCATGTCAGTCCAGATGGAACATGGAAGCATATTGAGAATGTAGAGGCACCAAGGTTCCAGGTTATAGAAACCAAAGACCCTCTTGACCTGACAAATATACCCTCTAACAATTATGTATCTATCAAATGGACTGGTGACATAGGTGAAATTGAAAACCTGAAGAAAACACTTCCTGAAAACTGTATTATAGAGTTCAAGAATACAGTAACGCTTATGCCAGCGAGAACAACTATAAAGACTACTGACGCTGTTGAAGATATGATTACAAAGTTTGCCAAAGCCAAACTTACTGCTGTATCAGACTCTGATGAATACACAAAGCATGGTATAACTTTGTATAAAGGAAAGTAATGAAAATCGTAAGATTACAAGTAAAAAATTTCATGTCTATTGGTGATATAGACATGGAACTCGATAAGATAGGCATGAACCTGGTCTTGGGTAGAAATGAAGATGATAAGAGGTTTGACTCAAATGGCGCTGCGAAGTCGGCTTTGTTTGAAGCAATGTCATGGGGGCTATTTGGGGAAATACTCCGTGACCTTCCCATAGAAGGTATTGTTAGAAAAGGCGCTGATATCGTTCTTGTCAATGTATTGGTTGATCCAGAGGATGGAACTGACAGGGTTTGGTTCAAGCGTCAAAGGGGTAAAAGAGACCATCTCATTACCGTCACTGCTGAAACAACGGGAATGGAATTATTCCCTGCTAACTCTGTAAGGGACATTCAATCACAGATAAATAACTGGTTAGGTTTGGATTTCAAGACATTTACTAATTCTGTTTATTTCGGTAAGGGATTAGTAAAGTTCTTTATGGCATCAAATGATACTGAACGTAAAGACTTGCTGGAAACCATTTTACAATTGGTATCATTTGATGACGCTTTGGAACGCGCCAAGGCATTGTCAAAGAAGTGTGAGTTTGACATCGCAGAGTATAATACTGCTCTCGCTGTCGCTGTTGCTGTAACTGATGAAAAAATCAAACAAAGCAGAGCCATAGAAATAGAAAAGAATAGAATAGAAACCAGGATTGAAAAAGAACATCCTTTACTGATAAAGAAAATCATAACCTTCCAAAACTCAAAAGTTATGGTGGATAGAAATCTAAAAGAATTAGAAGGCTTCATTACCAATGAAAAAGGGTTATGTGAAGAAGTAACACAGATTGCTAATGAAGAGCATTCAGAAATACAAAAAGGTATAGATAAAAGGCTTCGTGAAGGCGCTTATGTTATTGATGAGGGACATAGTAAAAAAGTCCAAGAGGTTGAAGATAACTTCAAGGTTATTTTTGAAAACAAAAGTATAGAAGATAATTCTCTAAATGGATTAGTTATAGAACTAAATAGCACAATATATGAATATAACGTTGAGTATGCTAGGGAACAAACTTCATTAGCAGAAATTTGTAAAAGGAAAAATCATATTCTCTCTCTTACAGAGAATATTCCTTGTAAGCATTGCCTTCAAAATATATCAATCGACCATAAACAAGAACTTATCAAAGAATATGATGAAGAACGAAAAGATAAAGATAATAATCTTGCTAATTTGAAAGAAGGTATTCAAATTATGAGAGATAGAATTAGAGAAGAATATGGTCTTCCCAAAGAAAAACTTGAAAAAGATATTGTAAGAATTACAACTGAAAAAAACCTTCTAATTGAAACTCTCCAAAAGGAGAAGTTTGAAAAGTATCTAATCTTTTCTCAAATGATTGATGTGGAAAGAGAACACGAGAACAAAGCATACAATCTTGCTTTGAAAAACATTCAAGAAAACTATTACAACAAAGTTAGAAATTGGACTGGTGAAAGAAATGATTTTTCAATAAAGTCTATTCAATTAGATAATGATATGCTTTCTCTAACCAGACAAATAGCAGATAATGAGGTTTTATATTATAGCCTCAAAAAGCAAGAAGCAGATATACAAAAAGAAATAGACAAGGTAGTAAATCATGGAGTGTTTGTTGGGGAAAAGATACAAGCCACTCAAGTAATCAAAGCAAGAACAGACTTCTGGATTGAAGGGTTTGGTCCGAGAGGCATCAAGTCTTTCATATTCGAGGCTGCTTTACCTTATTTGACAGAACGAGCCAACCATTACTCATCCTATATTACTGGTGGAACAGTGGCTATTGACATTTCACCAACGACTATGGTAAAGTCCAAGGGTAAAGGTCACCCAGTTCTCTCCAAAGAGAAGTTGTTTGTATCTGCTAAGAACAAGCATGGGTCTAACCTATATAATGGCAATAGTGATGGAGAGCGCAGAAGGATTGATATATGCGTAATCTTGGCTCTTCGTGACCTTATATCTACCAGAGCATCAAAGAAGTGGAGCACTCTTATTTTTGATGAGATTTTGGACTGCTTGGACGTAACAGGTATAGAACATATTTTAGACCTGTTCAGAACGTTACCTAATCAAAGTATCTATATCATATCTCACAATTCAGATTTGAAAAAGAACTTTGATACCAGTATTACTATCGTAAAGAAAGATGGGGTATCTTCCCTTGAATAAACAACAATTAGAAAAAGAATATCCGTTGGGATATTTGATAACCAAAGTTATTGTAGGTATAGCAAGGATTTTACTATTCAGTGTAATAATCTTCATTTCTTGGAATGCTGTAATCCCTCATATTGGTGGTTTCAAGTTAGATAATTATCTGGAAGCAGTTGCTCTATTTATATTGAGTAGGTTCCTTTTGAATGACACCATTATATCCCGTGACCCTATCACAGTTCATTGTGACTGTATGGTGCCTGAAGGAGAGCCTGATTTTTCTGTGAGTGTTGAAGAGAAATGAAAATACTACGTAGGTTATGGTGTTGGATAAGCCACTTCCCCAACGGCCATAAGTTTTTATCTAATGGGACACCTTTTTCTGTATGTAAAAGATGTGGTGTTCCCATGGATTATGGAAGATAAATGAGATGCCCTTCGTGTTGTGGTGAAGGTATTATTGAAATAGATTATGGTGGTCATACGACAGTAATACGCAATACTTGTAAGAACTGTAAAGGGAAGGGCAGTGTGAAAGAGAAAAAGAAAGTAAAGCTCTCTCCAAGGGATTCTAGACTGAAAAGATTGTATGGACTGGAACCAGGAGAATATGAAAAGATATTTGATTTTCAAGGGAGAGTTTGTTATATATGCAAAAATCCACCAAAAGAAAATAAAAGACTTCATGTTGACCACGACCATAAATCAGGTTTAACAAGAGGGCTACTTTGCTGGGTAGATAACGGAGCACTTGGAAAATTTCGAGATAACGCTCTTAAATTAAGATATGCACTTGATTATATTAATAACCCTCCTGCTACGACAGCATTAGGCAGAGAGGTATTTGGTAGAACTGGACGTATAACTAACAAACGCAAGCGCAGAAAAAAGAAAAGGAAGTAATATGGCTGATGTAGAAATATGGAAAGAAGTTCCGGAAACAAATGGTATTTATTTTGTTTCTGACTTTGGAAATATAAAACGTGTTAAAAGTAGTTCTGGTAAAGATATAGAAAAATATCCAAAATGTGGGATTTATACGGATGGGTATAAGTCCATATGGCTACATATAAATGGTAAGTTTTCTTATAAGAAACTACATCAGCTTGTGGCATTGTCATTTTTAGGCCCGCGTCCTGAGGGGCTTGTTGTAAATCATATGGATTGTGATAAATTAAACAATAAGCCTTCTAATTTAGAATATGTCACAAGAGCAGAAAATGTTGCTCACGCAGTACGAAACCACAGATTTCCTTCAAAGAAAGGACAAACTAATCCAAATGCGCGTTTGTCAGATAGACAAACGGAAGTCATTAGGAGAGTATGGAAAGAAAAGAAAGTTTCTCAAAACGAATTAGCAATAATAACAGGTATTAGTAGACACCAAATAGGTTTAATAGTAAGAAATAAAAGTAGAGGTGAATAACATGGCACGTAATTTGGCGATTTGTGATATACAAACTTTATTCCTCGCAGCCCGTGAGGAATACGGCCCCCTTGCTAGAGTTGATTATGTAAAACTCAAAACATTATTCAAGGAACAAGATACAGACATTGTAGATGCGGTAGCATACATTCTTGCTTCACCTTATCACGATGACCGTAGATTTGTTAGATTCTTGAAGAAGAATGGTTATTGTTTGATGCGTAAGTTTGCTCAACTCAATACACCTATGAGCACCAATGAAGAGAAGAACATTCAGTTCAAGAACAGGTCATGGATTGATGCTATGGTTTGGGAAGCCATCAAGATGGTTCCAAAGTATGACCATGTCTATGTTGTATCAGGCAATGGTCAGTTCTGTTCAGTAGTAAGTGCCGCAAAAGCCCTAGGGAAGAAAGTAACAGTGGTATCTTTTCGTTCATCATTACAAAAACAATTAGCCGAATTGGCAGATGAGGTGGTGTATCTTGACCAAGAGTATATCTTTGACAGCAGCGCCTTTCAAAATAAGCAAGAAGACGGACAAGGAAATGAACCTCAAGTCGGGTGATTATGCTTACTGGAACCACAGGGTAATGTATAAGGATAAAATGTATGGTATATATGAAGTCCATTACAACGGTAAATCAGATAAACCTATGGCTTTTACAGAAGACGCAATTGAACCTATTGGTGAAACAATAGCAGAACTAAAAAAGGAACTGAAGCGCATGTTAGCAGCATGTGACAAAGAAACATTTGATTATGACAGACTATCCAGAAAACTCTCAACTAACCGTTCAACCAAAAAAAAGTCAAGGGCTAGTAAGTAAATACGCTCCTGAAGTCTGGACGAAGGCTCAAGACCTTGTTGAAAATCGTCCTGACATATCAATAAGCGACATTGCCAGAAAAGTTGGAATGCCTATAACTACTCTTGAGAGTAAGGCATCAAGAAATGGTTGGTTGAACAAGCGTGACCTTTCCAAAGTTCGTAAGGCAGATGAAAGTCTCAAAAAGATAACAAGGGAAATAGCCTTTCAAATCAATGACCTTCATAGTCATGCTATTGCGATGTTAGAAGCAGCCCAGTATAGTTTTAGAATAAAGATTACGAGGGATAAAGATGGTAAAATGCATTACGTCAATTTTGATGATTTCCCTGACCGCCCTCTTGATTGGGAAACTTTGTCAGAAGACGCCAAAGAGGCGTATAGACGGTATATCCCGCCTCCTCGGCTAAAAGCCTTCCATGAACAAATTCATTTTATTCTTGAACGTGAAAAAGATACCATAGAGTTTGTAACAAAGATGACAAAAGCATCATTACCAAAGATAGACCCAGATATTATTGACATGACTTCCAGAGCATCTGAAGAAAATGATATACTTGATAACACTGGTATATTCAAAGCCGGTCCAAAAGCAGACACAGACACAACAAACGTTGATGAACTTATAGAAAAGTTAGAGGAATAAATGAGCGACCTTATATTACCCGCAGGAATGGTAAGTGAAATGCCTAACCTACGAACTGATAGAGAACAAGCCCAATGGTGGGAAGGTAAAATCTCTCGTAGGGAAGTAGCAGTTCAAGTCAATAACCTAACCAAGCAGTTCAACGAAAAGTTGGATAAGGAACTATTCAGTGTATCCAAGATGATGAGTAATGTATTCAATTTGGCTCGTGTAAATGGGCTTCAAACTGAAACACTCATTAGATTATTGGAAACTGCTGTTCCTGGTTACAAAGATAATTTTGATATAGAGTTCAAGAAAACACTCCATCTTGTAGGGTTCCTTGATGCTATAAATCCTCCAGGTCAGCATTCTCAAAAGCCTATCAAGGAGAGAATTCAACTTGTAAGAGATTACAATGCCATAGAAGGCTGTGTCAAAGCCAAAGGGGAACACTTCAATTTGGAAGACTATATCGTAGCCCATCCTGATGAATTCAGTGTTGAGGAAAGAGAAGAACTTTCCAAAGAGTTTGAAATGAAGTTACCAGAGATGCCACCAACAGTTGTGGTCCAAGAGTCGGCTCCTGCTGGTTTAGACGCCACCATCACTCCGACAGTCTTGGTGTCGGAGCCTTCTGTAGAGATAGAGGTATAAAATGGTATCACTAATAAATCACGATGTGGATGCTGTAGCCAGTAGATTGAGTTTTGGACTTGATGGTGGTGGCTCTTTTATGTTGTTTGGATATTCTTTTGAAGTATCCTTTGACCTTTTTGAATGGCACTTCAATAGTCAAGAACTCCTTCCCGTAGGTATGTCTGTATGGGTAGGACCTTTTTACTTTGGAGTAAGGGATGCTACCTTCCATGAACTTGAAGTAACGGAAAAGAATAGTGAAATAACCAGATTAGAAACTGTCAATCGCAGATTACAGGGAGTGACTGACCGACTACAACTTCAACTCTCTGGGTGTGCTGTGGCTGCTCAAGGCTACGGGGAGATCCTTACTCCTGATGAGCCAGGATGGTCACCTGCCTATGATGATGTAAGGTTGGTATCTGTCAAGTATAGGCAAGCCTTGAAGTTGCTTGATAAGGTAAGACCAGCACCTGTCAAAGCAGCAAAGCGTAGCCATAAGAAGAAAGTAAGTCCAGTGTCAAAGACAAGGAAGAAGAAGTAATGACTATCTCTGTAAAGTCCAAGGAAGAACTTACCCAGGTCGAAGTCAAAGAAGCCTTCGTAAAAGTTCTTGGAGATGTATCTGACCTTCTTACAGCCCAGTTAGGGCAGGACTCTTATGCGTGCCATATAACTTTGGTATGGGATAAACCAGTAATAGGAAAGCCAGATACTTACCAGTCTATTCATGCTTTGACACACCCAGAGAATGAAGAAGTAGGAAAGGCATGCTTGGACAGGCTATCCAATGCTTTATATGAAGACCCCTTCGTAGCAGGGTCAGTTTTACATCACACTGTCGCCAACTTTTTGGAAAACAATTACAACACCAGTATAGGTGAAACAAATAACAAATTTGGAATTACAGGGGAACCCCCTGAAGGAGTGAATTGAAATGACAAAAGAAATATATCTACCAACAGAACAAACAGAACGAGCAAAAGTTTTAGATGACCTCATGAAGCAACATACCAATGTTGTTATTCATAGGGATGAGCAGGGCAGAACAATCGCAGAGGTTTCAGAAGAGCCAAAGCTTGAGAAGCATCCAACTACGGGACTTCCCATTCTATTAGACTAATATGAATTACGTTGGGAAAGAAAGAAAAACAGATGCTGCCATTGCTCTGATTGGACTTGGAAAAGTATTTCCACATGTAGGTGTAGAAGGTATTTGTAAAGAATGTGGTCATGATGTAACCCAAGACAGAGTTTGTTATGCCAAGGTTCCTGATTATGGACGTAACATTTTAGATGCGAGTGACCTCTTGAATGTTATGTATAAAGAAGCACCTAATGGTATAGAAGTAAAATGGGATAAAGATAGACTTTTATTTGAGTTCCGATATAAAGGTAAGCATCCTCTTGGCGCAGATGATATGATTTTTCTGTCCCAATCAGCATGTCCTGGAATCAAAGTCATGGCTGTATATCATTTTGGAATAGACATAAATGAAGTTTGTAAGAAATGTGATGGTATAAACTATGGAGCCTAACCTTTCAATAGTTTCTAATTATTCATTCAACATTCAAACCTAATTCTTCTTACAGGGCAATTAGACGACCATTTATTTATAGACTGTAAGGAGAGAAAAGTGAAACCAGAAGATATAATTACACCTTGGGGACCAATAGGCTACATCACATACAAAAGAACATATGCTCGTAAGGTAAATGATGATGACCCAAATAGTCCCACAGAGGAGTTTCCACAAACTATCGCAAGAGTTCTGAAAGCCTGTAAAGAACAATTACACCTTGACCTTACAGAACCACAATATAAAGAAGCTGAAGGGTTTCTTCTCAAATTGAAATGTGCTGTCGCAGGTAGATTTATGTGGCAGTTAGGGACCAAGACCGTAGATAAACTTGGTCTTATGAGCCTCCAGAATTGTGCTGCTGTGCTTGTAGATGAGCCTATACGCCCCTTTCTATGGGCTTTTGATGCTTTGATGCTTGGGTCTGGGGTAGGATATAATATCCAAAAAGAATATGTCCATGAAATCCCAAGACCTAAACATGAGGTATCAATAGTAAGGATGGATACCAATGATGCTGACTTTATTGTTCCTGATAGTAGAGAAGGATGGATTAGCCTTCTTCGAAAAACTCTCAACGCCCACTTCAATACTGGAAAAAGTTTTACTTACTCTACGGTTTGTATTCGAGGCAAGGGAGTTGCTATCAAGTCCTTCGGGGGGACTTCTTCTGGTCCAGAAGAACTGTGTGCCGGTATTGGTGAAATAAACAAACTTCTCAATTCAAGAGCAGGTAAAAAAATTAGACCTATTGATGCTCTTGATATAATGAATATCATAGGTTCAGTAGTTGTATCAGGTAACGTCAGAAGGTCAGCCCAAATTGCTCTTGGAGATATGGATGACTTACAATACTTGAATGCCAAACGCTGGGACAAAGGTAACATTCCTAACCATCGTTCCATGTCTAACAACTCGGTAGTCTGTAATGACATTAGTTACCTCCCAGACCAGTTTTGGAGTGGTTACATGGGTAATGGTGAGCCATATGGACTTATCAATCTCAAACTTGCCAGAGCGATAGGGAGAGTTGGGGAAACAAAATACCCTGACAAAGATGTTATTTGTTTCAACCCTTGTGGGGAACAATCTCTCAATAACTATGAAACTTGTTGTTTGTCAGAAATTTACTTACCTAATATAGAGACAAAAGAAGAACTTAAGAAAGTAGCAATTTTCCTTTACAAGGTAAATAAGCATTCCCTTTCGTTACCTTGCCATTCGGAAGAAACTGAAAGTATAGTCCATAAAAATATGCGTATGGGGATTGGAATAACGGGATATCTTCAAGCATCCCCAGAACAACAAAGTTGGCTATCAGATACCTATGAAGACCTTCGTGAGTTTGATGTAAAGTATTCCAAACTCCATGACTGGCCTACGAGTATCAAACTTACAACGGTAAAGCCTTCTGGGACGTTATCGTTGTTAGCAGGGGTAACGAGTGGTATCCATCCAGGATTTGCCAGATACTTTATTAGAAGAGTTAGAATGTCGTCATCATCACCTTTGGTAAATATATGCCGTGCTAACGGTTACCCAGTAGAGTTTCAAAGAAAATATGATGGTAGTGATGAAACCAATACCGTAGTTGTTTCATTCCCTTGCTCTTACCCTGAAAATACAATACTGGCAAAGGACATGACAGCCGTTGCCCAGTTAGAAGTAGTAAAAAAATTACAGACAGAATGGAGCGACAATGCAGTTTCCTGCACAGTATATTATAAGAAAGATGAAATCCCAGAAATCAAAACTTGGCTCCAAGCAAACTACAACAAATATGTTAAGTCTGTATCATTCCTACTCCACCAAGACCACGGATTTGACCAAGCCCCTTTTGAAGAAATATCTGACCAGTCATTCAATGCCTTTGTCAAGAAGGTTCGCCCGATTAGCGATATCAGTTTTGAAGAAACCGATATCGAAGGCTCGTTCGAGTGCGTTACAGGCGCTTGCCCTACTAAATAACGTAATGAATAAAATTATAGATAAGGATAGCCTTACTTTTGTCAAAGACCCAAACTTTGTCAAGTTTGTAGAACTTTACTTTGGTAAAGGAGCGAAGGTAACTTATGTAAGAGATTGGAAAAGTAATTCTGAATTAGGATTGGAACCTATTTTGAAGATAGTTTATATACATCTTCCTACTGGGACAACGGACTTTTCTAAAAACCAAGACATTTTATATAAGTTTATAGATCTTATGCGGGAGATGAAAGACTACCCTATCAATTTAGTTATAGATATAATGATGAGTAGTCAAGAAGATTTTATAAATCATGAACTAAATAAACAATCAGAGGTAGAAAAAATATTATGAAAATTAGTCCATTAGGTAGTAAAATTGTAGTCAAGTCAGACCCTTCCTTGGAGGTAAGGAGAGGTAAAATCATCATCCCTGCCACAGTTACGTCCTTGACAGAAAAGAATATCCATGGTACAGTATTGGCAGTCGGTCCCGGTGTGAGGAACCGTAAGACCGGAAAGCGCTCTCATCCTCTTGATGTTGAGCCGGGGGACAGAGTAGTCTTAGGCAAATATGCTGGCTCACGAATATTTGTAGAACGCATGGAGATTATGCTTATTGATATAAGTGAAATTCTTGCCATTGAAGAACCAGAAAATACACCATTTGAGGTGGCTCAACGGGGCACGGCAGAGCCGTTGTAAAACAGAACTTCCTGCCACTACTTTATGGGGGTTTTTACTCCCATCTTTCTAACTAACTTAGCCATAAGGAGTTAGCGGTACCTATCAAGCCGGAAGACGATAGAACGAAGGGAGCGGCACAACCGCTCCTTTTCCTTCTTTCCCCTTGACATTTGTGGGAAGAAGCCTTATACTTACCCTTGGTGGAGGTCTAATGACTACAAATGAACTGATTATAGCTCTGAAAGAGGCAGATCCCTCTGGTAAATTAGACGTTACTTTGGGTAAAGAACCTATTCATTTTGTTGAATGTATGCCTGCTTATTATGATGGTTGTCTTCAAAGGCTAGTCCATAGCAAAAATAAAGAGCCTTACTACGATATTGTAGGTGCCATTTATACAGACAAGGGAAATCATGTAAATATTCATGGACTTAGTATACAGGATGCTATTTATGAAAATGAAGACCTTCCAGTTTCTTTCCTTATATCAGAAAGTCGTGACGGGTATTATAAGGAAAAAGTTGAAAATTGGCGCAAACATAGTCATGATGTAGAGTATGAAACTCACAGATATATGGAAAAACTGAAAGAGAAGGAAAAAAGTGACGTCAAAGTGTAAAGTGGAATTAGCCGTTACTATAAATACTGGCGATTTCTCAAGTGTGAAGGCTACTGTAGGTTTCGAAGAAGCCTATATTGAAGGAGGGAGAGATACAAAGTTCAATGAACTTCTTGAAGTTTGTAATGATAAACTCGATGAAGCAGTTCTATCTGCTATAAAGAAAATCAAATTATACAAAAAATAACCCTTGACTTTTGAATGATTTAGATGTATATTACTGTAATATTTTCAACGCGGTGGGTTTCCCACCACAATTAGGAGACTTTATGAAGAAAATTATTTTCGCCCTATGTGCCTCAGCCATCCTCGTTGGATGCGGTGGAGCACCTTCCAACCCTGTGCCAGTAGATACTCCTGTGCCAACAGAAGTACCAACTATGGCACCATTACCTACCCAAGCACCTTCACCTGATAGTGCTTCCTCGGCTGCTACTGCTTCAACAGCACCTGTTGTAAAGAAGCNNGCCTCATCACAAGCATAACAAGCCAACCCCAACTCCTACTCCTTCAAGTAACTAATTATAGGTTTTGATTATGATTGGTAAGGGAAGGGAACGAGTGGTTACTCCCTCCAAGAGTATTCTCTTTACCGGAAAAGAAGCGTAAACTTCTTGGGAGTTCACGGTCAATAACTTTGATTGCTTGTTCGCGCAAACAACTTAGAGCAACAAACCTGAATATCCTCCAATCATAATCATTTTTTGTCGCGAGGCGCCATAGAGGCACGAGAGGCTCATAACCTTTTTGGATAGGGGGCAGTTCCCTACCTCGCAACCATTTTAGAAAGTAACATGTATAAACTAAATGTCCTTCCAGTAAAATTATTTTCCAGCCCCATATCTAAAAATGGGGGTATATTTTCACATGAGCACTGTGACTTATGTGGCACCCAAGGTATTGTCTATGAGGCTGTATCTTACCAAGATAAGTTTGATTACAATAGCCTAAAATATCATTCTACAACTTACAAACAATATATGAAATTGGATGCTCCATCCAAACAATATGTTAGCACCAAAGGTATAAATTATTACTTGATTTATTACCTTTGTTCAGAACAATGTAGCCTGATGCTTCAAATGCAACAACCAAGTACATGAAATATAAATCATTATGAAAACACGGGGGCTTGGTGATTAAGGGTAACACGTCTGCTTTGCAAGCAGAAAAAAACGGGTCAGTACCGTTAGCCTCCACCATCTTTGACAACAAGATTTATTACTCTGTGTCAGTGTGAACAGACGATAAATAAATAAGCGCACACCGATATAGTAGCGGTTAAGTAATATGATGGTTGCAGCATAAACGCCTATCATGTTAAAATCAGATAACGGAAGGATGAGCGACCTTCCACCGGTGGTGACTGTGGAGAATCGGGACTCAGTCAGCAGAGTAATAACTATTAAAAATTTAGTATGTGCCGCAAGGTGACGTTAGACCACAGAGGAGAGCGCTCGAATCTGCGTGTTCGGGGGGATCGTTGGAGAAGCGAAGGCGTTCCAATACATACTATTTCTTTGAAAACAGCGCGAGTATAGTGTTTAACGGTCAGCACAGGCTTCTTCCAAATGCCTTGTTTCGGTTCGAATCCGAATACTCGCTCCATTTTATGGCCCGTTCGTATAACGGCAAGTACACCAGATTCTCACTCTGGGAACAAGAGTTCAATTCTCTTACGGGCTACCAATTACGAACAAGCGCTCTTCGCCAAGTGTTAAGGCGGCTCTCTGCAAAAGAGCTATACGGTGGTTAGATTCCATCAGAGCGCTCCAATTTTTTATGAAAGATGAATATGATTTCAGTAACGGTGTCCGAGGAAAATACTATGAAAGGTATAAACATATGACAAACGTTAAAGAACTTTTTGAATTAGTCCAACGAGGTGCCAATGGTGTTGGTGACACAGCAGCAGTAGCGGCAAAGGAAGCCTGCCAGATTATCTTGAAAGAAGATTATCTTGGTATGACAGGTTGGCCTGAAAAGGCTGCTAACCCTACAAAGAAGGTATGGGTTGATAAGCCTGGTGACAAGGGTTACAAGATGACTGCTAAAAGGTCAGGGACTTGTAACATCTGTAACAGTGGTATCGCAGCAGGGGACCAGATTTATTTCAAGTCAGGTAGTGGAGCAAATCATGTTGCTTGTATAGATCAGGCAGCAGCACTACAAACAGCAAACTGTACGTAATGGTAAATATGAGCGCTCATGGTTGCGTAACTCATGAATGTTCTTGCGGAGCAAGGTTCTGTAATCTTTGTGCTGCTTACTGTCCCAAGTGTGGTAAAGAAGCAATGACTCGTGAGATTATCTTTCCAAAATATACGGAAGAAATTTTATCTTGTGGTTGTAAAATAGTTCCTGCTACAATGAAGATTGTTTGTAAAGAACATACTCCCGGCCCTCTACCTTTTAGTGATGAGGATCATGGATAATGATTGAAGTAAATTTTTCTCCTGAAGATATGGAAGAAGCCATTCGGGTAGCAAAACTTCGTAATGACCCAAAAATGGAAGCAGGAATAAAAAGTAACCTGTTTGGCAGACACAAGATGAATGAAGCGACTTCTCACCTCAACGGAGTAATGGCAGAAATGGCTGCTGCTTGGCTTGTAGGTTCTGAAATAGATAAGACTTCAAAACTTGGTGGTGATAAAGGTGCCCCTGATTTCTGGAAGAATGGTCTTTCTTATGAAGTCAAATTTACAGGCTTTCCGAATGGTGATTTTATTGTTCCTTACCGTGACCCTTTGAAGTTTGTCGCAGATATAGGTATAGTAGTCAATCCTGGAAATACACCAACCAGAGTCAAGGTAATGAAGTGGATTACCAGAGAAGATTTCCTTGACAATTATCACGTAAGAGATTATGGTGCTGGTGATAGAGCAGCAATCTCCCAAGACAAGATGACAGACATTGAAGAATTGAAATATAACATTACACGGTGATTTTAGTTTAGTGGTAAAACCTGAAGCTGTGGCCTTCAAGTCGTCAGTTCGATTCTGACATTTCACCCCAATTTTAGGAAGTATATGTCATCACCCTATCCAGCAGACTTCGTAGCATTACAAGAACTTCTTGATGCTCTCAATGACGAACAGAGACGTTTGTTATTTGAGTGTTATTGCCGTTTTTGTGGTGCCAATACGCTTGAAGCCCCTTGTGACTGTGATGATGGTGATAATGATGAAAGAAATGAAGGAATGGGAAGAGATGAATAATAAACATAAGAATGATGATGATGATTGGCATTATATTCTATTTTTTATATTCGTTATTTTAATTATAATGGCATCCCTATGAATAATTGGATTTTATTGAAGGACCAACTTCCTCCTTTTGATACACCAATACTTATTGTATATGGTGAAGGTGTTATTGACATAGCAGAATACGAAGAAAAAACGTCTTGGAGTTATGGTAATTGTGAAAGAACAGAAGAAAATCCTTTTGGAATTACATGTCAAGAAGGACCGGCTATAACTTTTGGTGGTGGTGATTGGTCTGCTACCTTTCCTGCTCCAGAGTTCAAGTCATATTGTATTGGTTATGGTATAGAACCACAAGTCCCTGACCCTGAATACTATCCTGATGTGAAACCAATCTATATTACACACTGGATGCCATTACCAGAGCCTCCAAAATAAGTTACTCTGGCAGAAGAGGATAGACAACGGTGGGGCGTAACCCCCTACCAAGGAACGACCGTGAAACCCCTTGACTGCTTTTTCTCTTGACTTCCCTCCTCAAACGTATATACTTATCACGTAAAGGGGATTTATGATGAAGTTCAAAGGTAAAATTCAGAAACTGGAGGCAATGGACCTCTTGTCAGTTCTGGCGAAGGCATTGAAGAAGCCAGTAATGTATATTAGCATCCATATTCCTGTGAATAGGTCTTCCAATCGTCAGCGCGACATAAAAAAGTATGGAGACCTTTTCGATGAGGTTGTATTGGCGGCTCCATATCTGTCCATCGCAGATGATAGTCAGATTATCGCAGATGAAAGCGGTTACATTGTCTTTGATAAGAAAGAAGATATGTTGAAGGCTTTCAATGCTACCGTAGGTGATGAGGGTCCTACCGAAACCAATAAGTATAATGGTTCTGTAAAGGTATATGCCCTTACCTGTAATGCTCAAGGGGAACATGAAAATGAGAACACTTGAACATAAGCCTCGACAAGAAGCAGGCGTTTCTTTGGAGAACGCTCTACTTCAAGTTGGTCCGGGATGGGCACCTCTTATCGAAGAACTTTACTTGGAAATGTCAAACTATCCTGGAATTATTTTAGTCCAACTCAAAGAAAAGTTTGGAGCCCTTCGCATTTATATGGGAGGAACTCCTGACATGGACGCGCAACTAACACTTGACGCTACACCAACAAAGGATTTTTACAAGATTATCCAGTCAATAGAAAAGAAATCTACTACAATGTGTGAAACATGTGGTAACGCGGGTAAGGTTGTAAATATAAACGGTTGGTTAGAAGCAGTCTGTCCGGAACATTCAAGGGAGTAAAAAATGGATATGAAACTCTTACTTTATCAGTGCTGTAAATGTCAAGCCTATACTGACCATCTTATAGATGATAAATGCGTTTCATGCCATTGGCGACCTTGGACTTGGGATGACTATAAGAGCATGAAGAAGAAGAAAAGAATGGAAACTGCGAGTTGGTAAAATGCCTGACCTTGACCTATTTCTTTTTGGGATAATTATTCTGTTTGTTTTGGCTCTTATTATAGAGCATCACTGGCATGGTATAAAAGCAAAAAGATTTCAAGAACTTATAGAAGGTAAAAAGAAAAATGACACCAGAACAACAAGAAAGACTTGACAACCTTCGTGCCAAGCAGGGACAACCTGTAAGGGAAGTCCCGTCAGAAAAACCTATTCATTTGGGACATGCTCATACAGGAACAGACAAAGGTATGACCCCTTGTATTTGCCCTGATAATTGTTTGTATTGTAATAAAGGAGAATAAAATGGCTATACCTACTGAAGATGCCAGATATGTTGTAGTTCCTATTGCTTCTGGATTAGGAAGCACCCCCAATACCTGTGGTGGGTGTGGAGGAACTCTTGATGTATCTGGTGATGCTCACCATGTATTTGATTGTTTGGTAGTTTTCAAGACGGAGTTCTTGAACCTACAAAGAACCATGTTTCCAAATAGTTCCCCACGTTGGCATGATGGAAATTGTGGCTGGTATCCTGGGTATGTTGGGGACTATAATTGCGGTTGTGTGAGACCCTAATGTCTTTTATTGAAGAACTAAAAGCAGAAGTTTATGAAGAATATACCTCTGGACGTAATAGTCATGTTTTTACTATTTGTTCCAAAGGTTGCTTACAGTTTTTATATTTAGCGTTATTGGATACATAAGGATCGGTGGCAGAGCGGGCTATTGCATCGCACTCGAAATGCGAAGGGGGGCCTAATAAGTTCCTCCGTGGGTTCAAATCCTACCCGATCCTCCATTTTGAAAGGTGACTTGGCAGAGAGGCTTATCGCGTTTGGTTGCTAACCAAAAGATCGGGAAATCGGTCCATAGGTTCAAATCCTATAGTCACCGCCAATTATTATGAAACACTGTGTTTTCTGTGGAACTGATGATGGCCCTGTAACAAGAAAGTGTAGATGTAACGTGGAAAATATTGTAGAAAAGAAAAAAGAACTTGTAAAAGAAATAACAGCACGCCAGAACGAAGAGTTTCGACAACTTGGCGAGCAATCCAAAAAAGAAATGAAATGTTTTTGGACTTACCCTTGGGGACATGTTAGAAGTAAATATCGCCTCTCGGGGTCCAGGCGCGGCAAGTTTACCGACCAGAGTATATGTCAGGTTTGTAATAAACATTTTGAAGGTGGATTTTTCCTGGGACTATTCTAATGAATAAGAAGAATTATTACTTTCTGAAAATTGCTGAAAAGATTTCAGCAAAGTCAGATATGAAGCATAAAATGGCTGCCCTTGTAGTCCATAAGAATACTGTCTTGTCAGTAGGCTATAACCGATTTATTGGAATGGACCTTGACAAGAAGCCAATAGGTGTTGTATCCTGTGGTGGTGTATATTCCATTCACGCAGAAATGGATGCCTTGAATAAGGCTTTCAAGGTTTATCCCGAGGCAAGGAATAGTGACAAACTTGCTCTTTATGTAGCCCGTAAGGGTGGTAGGCTTTCCAAGCCTTGTGAGGATTGCCAGAAGATGCTATCAAAGTATAATATAAAAGAGATTTACTTTACGAATGGGGAGAATGTCGATGCCTTATAAAAATCCAGGGGAACAAAGAAAGTTCCAGCGTAAGTGGGTAGCCAAGAGAAGGGCTGACCATTTCAGAGGTAAGAAGTGTGCCAACTGTGGAAAAAAAGTTTCAAGTTCTACTGCTGACCTTGACCATAAGAAAGCCAAGATGAATAGAACAGGTCATAAGATTTGGTCACGAGAAAAGAAGGACAGAACCAAGGAAATCAAGAAGACACAGATACTTTGTAAGGCTTGTCACAAGAAGAAGACAGCAAGGCAAGCACACGCAAGGGCAGAAGAGTCTGTCATTACTTCAAAGTTCTTTTCACAAGAGGCTACTGATGCTATCAATACAATTATTGAGAAGGTATTGAAAGCAAGAAAGAAGTAACATGGCAGTTCCTTGCCCACAAAGATTAGAAGAAGAGTTAGATAAAACTACTCAAAGGAAAATTGAGAGAAAGTGTTTCTGGCAACGTCCTTGGGGCCATTGCTACCATGAAACGCTTGGAAGACATGCCGTGAAATGTTGTAAGTGTCCTAAGATTTGGCGTTTTAGTTCAAAAAAAGTATAAAAGGCCCTGTAGTGAAATTGGTAATCACACCATCCTCTGAAGCTGGTATTATACGTTCGAGTCGTGTCGGGGTCGCCATTTTCTTTGAAAGATAACTATGAAAAACGAACAAGACTGGATTGAGGAAGTTAGACAAATATTCAATGATATTTGTATTATCCATGATAGTGAGATTGTTAGATGTATTGGTTTTCATGTAGGTCATGATGACTACTATTACAGAGTAAAAGATATTCATGGTAAAGAATATCTAACCAGTGGTGTAGGTAGTATTGATAGTTTGAAAGATATATACCCAGGGTATATTGGAATGGAAAATCATTTTACCATAAATCAATGTCCCAAAGAAGCAGAATATATAGTTACCAGAGATGAACTTGAAATTGATTGTAGGCATTGTTGTGGAAAAGGTAAGATAAAGATTTATGATTAGGGCCTGTGGTGAAACGGTATCATAATTCTCTCCAAAAGAATTGTTCGGGGCTCGACACCTCGCAGACCCGCCATTATTATGAATAAGTTTATAGTTACACAAATAGCAAAAGAATACCTTTCTTCTGATGCTGGGAGAATCCAGAGTCCGTTAGGATTAGGTCCTATTTGGCCTGTATGTGAGACCTGTAAAAATGGGTTTATACTGTTGGGTAGCTCTACAAATTCATACATAGTCTATATGATAGAAAGAATGTATGAAGGCTACCCTGAGACTTATAGCCGAGATTATTTTGTATGTTCAACAGGTTGTGCTGACATGTATATATTGGCTAATATATGAATAAATATCAAGTCACTTTATCTCCTGGAAGTAGAACAGAAGCCTCTTTTACAAGAAAAGATAATGTATGTGTAGTTTGTGAGAAACAAGTTCTTGATAGTGAAGATGCTTATTACATAGGTGGATATACGCAGGTCCGCATTCGTACAGCATGTTCTGAATTATGTGCCAATACTTATGTCTTACAGCATGTAGATGATCCTCCAAGTAATATACTACGCTACGCATGTCATACATCAACAATAAGTGATTTAGAGGACACGGTATTGAGTAAGATGTCTCAGGAAATAAAACAAAATATAGATAGAAAGATTATTGAAGATATAGCCAAAATAGTAGCAAAAGGATGAAGATACCTCCATTTAGAGTAATAAAGGTAACGGGGGTAACTGACCCTAACTATACAAAGGTAGATAAATGTTCTACTTGTGATAAATCAATAGCACCAGAAGATACTATATTTGTTGTTAGACGTGGAGATGACACCATTGGCCCAATGGGTATATATTTCAATAATATTACTTGTTCTCAACTTTGTGCTAACATGTGTATCTTGGCTAACATGGATAACCCTACAGGGGATCTCTATGCTTTCACAAAGTTTGTTTATCCTAGGATAAAGTCAGTATGGCCCAGTTTGATTACTTCAAGTCTGGTAGAGAAAGATGACAAAGATAAGTAAGCCCAGATTTCGTGTAATCTATGATGCCCCTCATGACTATATATTGAGGGATGAAGATACTTTTTCAAAAGCAAATTGTGCTGTTTGTGGAATAATTGTTACATACGCTAACCCTTGTTATTTTGTTAGAGAACCAAAAATAGAAGAGAATGAGATTGAGTATGATGTTAATGAGAATAATTTAGTATGTTCTGTAATATGTTCTGAAATGTTTATATTGAGAAAGATATGAGTTTTGAAGTAAGTATAAATAGAGGCACCCCATATCCAG
>QGNH01000108.1_pt1 | contig 55398 bp, 57 predicted proteins | sample 1735481 | NCBI WGS metagenome assembly QGNH01 (sample SAMN09239004, study PRJNA386568) | Viral metagenome, whole genome shotgun sequencing project.
CGGCTCGAAGGCGCTTGGGGCCAAGGCGAAGCCGCGCGCCAGGGATTCCACTCAAGCTACTGCCGGTCAGTGGTGTCACGCCCGTGCGGCACAACGCCTGCGCGACGAAGAAAGCGCGACAGGCCCCGCGATCGTCTTGCCGGAACTCAAGGCCGACCGCTTCAAGGAGTGGATCGTGTCCTACTACCTCGACACCGTCCGCATGTACGTCGAGGCGGACATGGCGATCGAGTACGAGGCGGCGCTCGAATGGGAGTTCCCTCGCTTCATCCTGACCGGCCACATGGACGTTCTCGCGCTCAACGCCGACGCGACGGAGTTTGTCGGCTTGGATCTGAAATCCGGGACGGACCCCGTCACCCCTGCGGAGGACAACGCCCAGGGACTTGGGTATCAGGCGCTCGTTGCGCTCAATTACCCGACCGTGCAGCGCAGCACGTTCGCCCTCGTGCAACCGACCAACAACCCGGATGACGGCCTGGAGCGCGTGACCGTGGCACGATCCGAGACCCGCGGCGCACTCGATGCACAGGTCACATACCTTGAGCGCGAACTGAACCACGTTCTCGACGCCGCCGGCGAACTGAACACCGGCTGGCGCCAGTGCCATTACTGCCCGGCCGCCCTCATCTGCCCAGCCTTCGAAGCCGACGCCGATCTTATTATGAGAATGATCCTCACCCCTGAACAGCTCGCCGCGATCCCGGACGAGCCTGACATCGAAAAGCTATTCGTCTTCGAGGCTGCCCGGAAGCAGTTCGAGGAACCGCTCAAACTGGCCCACGAAACGCTGAAGGCGCGCGTGGCCGAGATGGGCGGCGCCGAGCTATCCGACGGGACCAAGCTCCTGGTCATCGACCGGCCCGGCGCGCGGACCATCACGGACAACGCAGCGGCGACGGCCGCGCTCAACGACCTGCCGGAAACCCTCTGGCACACCTGCTACAAATTCCGGCCGGGCGAGATCGAGATTGCCCTGGCGGAGTTCCTCAGCCTGCCGAAGACGTCGAAGAAAGGCCCGAGCGGGGCGAGCGCCTACAAGGACCGGCTGGGACACATAACCGTCTCGGCGGTCAACAAGGTGCTCAAGATCGCGTGACTTTCCCACCATGAAAAAAGAAACCACCGTTAAGACCCCGATGCCCGTCAAGCCGGTGCATCCTGACAAAGAAATCGAAATCCAACTCGAATACATCACCAAAGCGTCCACGGAATACCTGAGTGAGGAAGTCGATAAAGAAGGAAAATCACGGCAGGAAAATAACTACGGTTTCACGAAGCACAGCACACGCGGGGCGTGGCTCATTGAAAAGCACTTAAAGGCGCGGATTTCTGAACTGCTCGTCAGCGGTATCAACGAAGCCCACGCCGCACTCGCGAAAATGATTGAGGATGAAGTCAAGGGAGCCCTCCAACGCACGTTCACGACGATTACTGTTGCGACGAAAACGCAGATTCGAGAATAGGCCGGCAACTCTCAACCGCACCCTACCATGATCCCCCTACTCATCATCACCCCCATCATAGCCGCGCTGCTCGGCTACTTCCTTGGCTATCACACCGCCAAGAGCCTCTGGCAGCGCACCGCCGACTTGTACCGCCTCCGCAACGAGCGGCTGCTCTCCGGCCTTCGCGGCGTGCTGTGCGGCCTGCCGGGCTTCACCCTGCGCGGCGTGCTGGACCGCTACTACGCCGACATCCGCGACGAGAAAGAACTACCCTGACGCCATGCCCCGCCGCAGACCAGACCAGTACCCGCAAGCGATTCACGACCAGATCGAGGCGCAACTGGCGCATACTACCGATTTAACCACCGCAAGTGCGCCGTTTGTACGGCACCAATTCTCCTTTCATCCCCATGCTCACGCTCACAGTCTACTACCGGACCCCGAGCCTCAACGTCACCAAGCGGCAGCATTGGGCCGTGCAGATGCAGGAGAAACAGAAGGCATTCCGCGCGCTCGCGTCCGCTTTGTTGGATACCGCGTCCGACCCCTCGACCCGGACAACTTCGCCGGAAGTGTCAAAGACCTGCTCGACGGCCTACGTCACGCTCATCTCATACATGGAGACGAACCATGGCGCATCCGGCTCGAAACGGAACAGGTCAAAGTCGCGCATGAATCTGACGAGCGAACAGTTATTGAGATTGGCGCTGCCGATTGCTGACGCGCCTGAATAAGCCTTGCTCCCTCGACCCTTCCGGGCCACCCTGCCCCTTGGCTGGAGAAAGTGACCATGCTCCGCCAACCCAGAACACCCTTCTAACCCTCTGCCGTCGCGTCGGGGTTCCATTCGGCCGGGCTGTCTCAACAGCCGACCGCTTTGGAGGTCACCGTCGGCGCGGCGGCTCTTTTTTCCTATGATCCTCCCTGACGACGAACGCTGCATTGAGATTCTTGAGGCGCTTCAGGATGAGCCGAACCTGACTCCATGGGAATCTGATTTCATCGAGAGCAACCTCGACAGGACCAGCTTCAGCCCAAAGCAACGTGATGTATTCGGCCAACTAGAAGACAAGTACGACGTATGACCCTCCGCGACTACCAGGTCCGTTGCCTCGACGCCATCCGCGAAGGATGGAAGCAGTGGCGAACACAGTTTGTCGTGGCCGCAACAGGCGTGGGTAAGACAGAGATCTTTGCCCGTCTGGCCGGCGAATGGGTGCAGCATGGCGGGCGGGTGCTGATCGTCGCTGACACCGAGGAGCTTGTCGCGCAGTCCATCGCCAAGGTCCATCGCTCGACGGGTATCCTCCCCGGCATGGAGAAGGCCGAGAGTGTGGCGAGCCTTTCAGATAAGATCGTTGTGGCGTCCATCCAGACGATTTCCCGTCCTAACCGATTGAGTGTGTGGCCGGCGGATCACTTCGCCCTCATCATCATCGACGAGGCGGACAAGGGGATCGCGCCGAGCTACAAGACGATATTAGAGCACTTCACGGCGCGGGTTTGCGGATTCTCCGCAAACGCGGATCGTGGCGACAAACGCAACATCGCGGAGGTGTTCGAGAACATCGCTTTCGAGTATAACCTTGCGGACGCAGTGCGCGACGGCTGGCTCGTGCGCCCGATAGTTGAGACGGTGCCGGTCAAGATCGACATGAAGGGTGTCGGCAGCCGGCGCACCAAGGAGGGGTCGGACTATGACGAAACCGAGGTAAACAATCGGCTAGAACCCCTGATATCCGCCATGTGTGCGGAGCTGGTGAGGAAGATCGGGAACCGGCGCACGCTGGTCTATCTGACATCGATCCACCTCTGTAAGATTGCAGCAGAGGCGGTCAACATGCTTGGGGTGCCGGCGCAGTACGTGACCGGCGTATGTGATGACCGCACAGAGAAAGTCGCGGCGATCCGCACGGATTCGGTGCAGGTTACATTCAACTGCTCGCTCTTGTCCCGAGGCTACGATGAGGACAGTATCCGGTGCATCTCAGTTTGGCGGCCAACCAAGATCCGTAGTGTGTTGCTCCAAGCAGTTGGCCGGGCAACCCGTCCACTCCAGTGCATCGTCGAGCGGCTGAACGCGGAGCCGAGCTTCACGGCTCGCCAGCAGATCATCAAGGAATCGGAGAAGGGCGATGCCCTGATTCTCGATTTTCTCTGGCTGACCGACACCCTTGCCCTCGTCCGCCCGACGGATCTGGTTGTCACGAACACTGAGATCGCTGAGCACGCGAAGAAGCTGCCCCAGCAGGGCGACTTGCTCGAACTGGCGGAGTTTGCCGGCCGGGACTACCTGAAGGCGCTGGAGAAGCGCATGAGGGAGGTCGCCAATCGCAAGGCCCGTGTGATTGATCCGCTGGTCTTTGCCGTGCAGACAAACGATGAGTCCCTTGAGACCTACGAGCCGTCGAGCCGGTGGGAGATCGGACAGCCGACAGGACCGCAGGTGAAACTCCTCGGCCAACTTGGCATCGATCCCAGTAAGGTCACGTCAAGCGGATACGCTTCGAAGCTGATCACGCGGCTGCTGGCCCGGCGGAAAGAAGGTCTCGCGAGCGTGCAGCAAATGTCCTTCTTGGGCCGGCTGGGTGTGCATGGCACGGACCGGATGACCCGCGATGAGGCCAAGGCCCGGATCGATGCACGCTTGGCGGAGTTGCGCGGCTGGTCTCCGCAGGCGAAGAAGCCGGAACCACAACTGGAACTGCGCATGGAGCCCGTTATGTCGCTGGAGATCCCATGACCGCCCTACCCCGATCGCTGGAGATCCCTGATGACTTTCCGCCGGAGCCGCAGGTACAGCCGAAGGCTACTCCAAGGACGGAGCCCAAGCCGGTAGCCCGGAGCGCCGCGCCCATCCTGACCCCTCAGCCGGTCAACGGCATTGGACGCGAGCCGCCGCACAGTGCCGAGGTCGAGGAATACCTGCTTTCGTGCTGTCTCCTGGATGGCGGGGAAACACTCGCGAAGTGCGATATTCTCTCGCCGGATGCGTTCTATTCTGCGGTCAACCGGGTCGTCTTCAACGCGATGCGGGCGGAGAGCAAGGAGAAGCCGCCCCTCACGATTGAGGGGTTGGTCGAAAGGTTGCGGGATTCCAAGCAGCTCTCCGACATCGGCGGGCTGCCGTACCTCATGCGGGTCAGTGCGCGCATTCCAACGACCGCCCAGGCGATCAACTTCCGGGACAAGGTGCATCAACTGCATATGCTGCGGGAGTTCATCAAGCTGAACACCACGGCAGTAGAAAACGCCTATGCTTTCTCCGGGGAGTTGCCGGAACTCATGTCGACTTTCCGCCGGCAGGTCGAATCGCTTGACTCACGGGTATCGAGCCAGGCGGCAGGCTACACGATTTGGACGCTCGATGACTTGGAGAATTTCGTCCCGCCGACCGACTGGGGCATCCTAGCGGAGCACGATACGCACCCCGTCTGGAGTCTTTCCCGGCTGGCGACGCTGATTGGAGCCGGCGGCATCGGGAAAAGCCGGCTGGCACTGTCCTTCGCCGTCTCTCAGATTATCAACACTCACTGGTGCGGCTTGCTGACCATTCCCCCGGCCCGGAAATGGCTCTTTGTCGGTAACGAGAACTCCACAACCCGGCTGAAGAGTGACCTCATCCCAATGACGGCGGGGCTCAAGAAGGCGCAGATCGAAGCCGTGAAGAAGCACCTGTTTATTCAGGTGCTCGGGACAACAGAGGACTCGTTCATCACACTCGACGATCCCTTGGCCGGAGCCCGCTGGCGAGCCACGCTGGCGAAGATCAAGCCGGACATCCTCGTGATCGATCCATGGGAGAGCGTGATCATCGGAGGGGACGTAAACGACGCGGCGGCAACCCGCGAGACGTGGAGGGTCATCCAGGGATACATGCTCGGGGCGGGTCTGGTGCCGACGGTCTTGGTGGTTCATCACGCGAAGACCGGGGCCGATGCGACCCGGAGCGCCGTGGGCTACGACGCCGCGAGCTTCGCGAAGGGCAGCAAGACCCTATTCTCCATTTCCCGGCTGCAAATCAACGTGGCGGCCGGCGACGACGAGGACGGCGGGAAACTCGTGATCGCCTGCGGAAAGTGCAACGATGCGAAGGTTTTCACCACACGGGGGGTTGCGCTGAACGAAGAGACGCAGCACTACGAGATCGACACGGGTTTCGATCTTCAGAACTGGATTGACGACGTCGAGGGGAAGCGGAGCGGAGGGTCGGTCACGATCCAAGATTGCGTGGAGGCGATCAAATCAGGGAAGACGCGGGCCGGCGACATCGTCGAGTACCTGAAGCAGCAAGGCGGGGGCAGCGCGCGGACGATCGCACGCAGGCTTGGCGAGGCGTGCAAGCGGGGGTATCTACAGGGGACGATGCCGCGGGGGTCCTACACACTTGGAGAGAAGAAACTTGATGCGCCGGTGCCGCCTGAAGTGGCCCGGTCGCCGTACAACGAAGGGTAACCGCCATGATACCGCCACACCGCTTCACCCGCGTTCTCTGGGCCGTCGCGCTGGAATCTCGACCGGACGCGCCGCGGTTTCTCGGCGCCAATTGGGACAGCCTGCGCAAGGATCACTACGTCGGCGAGCCGCCCCGGATGCTGCTGTTCCGGACTCGCCGGCGGGCCCGCGCGTGGTGCAATGCGAGGCCTAATGTGTGGGCACCTTACTGGCGCTTCCGCGTGGTGCGTGTGCGCGAAACCGTGAGGGCGCTGCCATGAACGACATAGAAGTCCGACTTTTCTGCACATGCGGAGGTTATCGCTTCGGATGGCTGCCGACACCCACAGCAGCGGCGATTCAAGCCGACTGGGATCAGCAGCACAGTGGTAAGGGACACGCTGCCTGCACGCGGGAGGTTTGCGCACGCAATCGGCGGAGAATCGAGAAATATGAGGATGAAAAACGCAGAAAGGCAGACACGCCATGACGCCGCTGCCGCAGACCTCGCCGCGCCTTTTAGCCTGATACCTATTTACCCATGAAAAATATAGTCATTTATCATTCGGCGGACTTCGACGGCATATTTTGCCGCGAGATAGCCCGCTTACACTTCGGTCCTGACGCCATTTATCTCGGCTGGGATTACGGCCAGCCTTTGCCCGGTGTCACCCCTGACGTTGAGCGAATCTACATGCTGGACATTTCGGTTGATGGGCTGATGGGCGATCCGCGCCTGACTTGGATTGACCACCACAAGAGCGCGATCGACAAATACCCAGCGACGATTCGCGGGTATCGGATCGACGGCGTTGCCGCGTGTCGGCTGGCGTGGCAGTGGTTCTTCCGAGATACGCCGGGCGACATTGCCGGCGAGAGTATGCCAGACAAACGTGAATACTTTGAACACGTTGTAGCGGAACCGCTGGCAGTACGATTGGCTGGCGAATATGACGTCTGGGATCGACGCGACCCCAACGCGGAACTCTTCCAGCATGGCCTGAGAAGTTGCGACCTTGACGCTTTATGGCCCCTGATTCTCAACGATAGGGCAAAGTCGAACATTATTGTCCAAGGGCTATTGGACGCCGGGAAGATGCTCCAGTACGTCAAGACGAACGAGAACGCCAACATTGCCAGCCACTTCGCGTTCGACATCGAGTTTGAGGGACTGAAGTTCTGCGCAATCAATCATGCACGCTACAACAGTCACCTTTTCGACGCGGCAATCCGCCCCGACCATGACGGCTGCTTTGGTTTCAACTGGACCGGCAAAGAATGGCGCGTGTCACTTTATCATTCGCCGCACAAGACCAACATCGACCTGTCGGTGATCGCGGTTAAATACGGTGGCGGCGGACACCGTGGAGCGTGTGGATTTAGATGCGCGAAGCTGCCGTTTATCCCTTGATGACACTATCCTCCCACCCCGTGCCGCCGCGCCTTTTGGCGCGCTTTCTCGACCACGAGCCGGTGGAGCTGGCGCGGGGGCAGGATCACACGCAGTTGGCTGACATTCGCGCCCTGACCGCGCAGGCCGGGATCTGCTTGACACCGCCTACGCCGGAGCCCCCGGCAGCCAGTCGATCGACATGCCCGTCAGCATCGCCGGCGAGCCGTTGAACACGATCGCCACGACGCGCAAGGTCAGCCATCGGCCGGCGAGTTCAAGGGCCAGGATCGTCTCGTTATCCTCGTAGACCTTGCCGTACCACTGCGCGAACCGGGCTGTCTCGCTTTCCCCAACCAGGCCGACATAGGCGGCGCTGTTCCGGTGCCACTGGAGCCTCACCTGGCAGAACTCCTTCCAGACGGATGGGTCGCCGAAATCCTCGTTCTGGATCTCAAACACCGCTATCGTGGCGTTCTTAAAGAACGCATTCGGCCCGACGTCCGCCGTCGCGAAGTCCGCCCATGGCGTTGCGATCGAGACCGTGCTGCCGTTGAGCACCTGTTTCAGGGCCGGGACGCAGCCCGATGAAATGCCGTCCGCCAGTGCCGCATACGGCAGGCCGGCATCCGGAGTCGGCGCCGTCGTCTTCTGGTCGTAGTCCGCCCCGAGGCTCGCGCCCGGAGCAGGCCAGTCGCTGATGTCCTGGGAGCCGACCTTATAGAGGTTGGAGAAGAGAAACACGCCGTCCCGGGTTATCCCGGTGACCGTGCATCCAGGCAGTTCTTCGAGCTCAATCTTCGCGACTGAGAGGAAGTCAGGATACAGGATGGGGCCAACCGGGCCGAACGCCTGACCGCAATAACACCAAAGGGCCATGCGGGACGATGCAGCTAGCGGAGCAACGATCCAGAAGCGGTCATTCTTCTCGTCGTAGATGGTCGCGTAATCATCGCCGGACATCGGCTTGACCATGTCCCGATTCCAGTCTTCCGACCCGTGCGCGGTGATGATCTCCTCGTCGCGCGGCGCCTCCCTGTGGTGCCCCGGTGCCATCAGCGGCTTGTAGATCTCAAGGTCGCGGCCGAGGTAGTACGGCGCCAGCCGGGCTGTGCCCTGCACGCAGTTCTGGTTGATCGCCCCGGCGTTCACGATCAGAGCGAGCTGGCTGGCGCGCCAGCCGACCGTCGAGCCGTCGAGCCCCATGCCCGTCATCAGCACCGCGCCGCCGTAATCGAGGTGCGCCAGGAGGCCAACGCGGGTTACAGACAGGGCTGTGACCGCGGTGCCTTCCTTCATCGTCACGTCGCGGTAATTCTCTGCCGTTCGCAACCCCTCGTTGTAGGGATACGTCACGCTTGGCGGATCCGACCGCCAGACGCGAAGAGGATAGGTCACGTTGCCGGCGCTGAACACAACGCCTTGGTTATCGACAACGAACGCTTTGCAGGGCGGGAACTGGAATTGGGATGGATCGTCCGGTTCCGCGGGCGTTGACGCCGGGCCCAGGACGAACAGCGCACCCGATTTCCAAATCAGATTGCTGTCGGTGCCGTTGCCGAGCCAGAGGCTGTTGCCGACCCAGTTGCCGAACCAGCGCAGGCCCGCGGTCTTCCCTCGATACACCGTCGTATTGGGCGCCGTGATTGTGACGCTTCCCGTCCCCGAAAGGCTGGGATCTCCGGTCCCGCCGACATGCCAATGCCCGACGCTGCGGCCGGCGGTGTTGTCCCACGCCACGAGGAACGTGTGCCCGCCATTGGCGACGGTGACGAAATGCACACCGACGCCGGCGGCGCAACCGGAGGAAAGCGCGGCGGTGATTTGCGCACCGAGGTTCGAAAGGCCCCATGCTGTGCCCCACTTCGGGCCATTAGAGAGGGCTCCTATCGGCGAGGGGAGCAGCCCGAAGCACCGCTGCAGGGTGCCGCGGTTCTGATCGCTCGCCTCAATCTTGGTCTCGATGGCACTGAACCGGCGGATGGTGAATGTTTTCACGGCGGGGCCTTTCTACTCACGTCAACCCGGCCAACGCGAGCCTTTTGGGTGCGGACACTTTGAAGTCAGCAGGTAGGTTTTCAGTTGGGTGCAACCGCAGCCGGGCGCGTGGCATTCTCCGAGGTGCCAGTTGCCGGCCGGATCGAAATACTCACAGTGCCGGCAGATCGCCTGACGCAACTTGCGCAATGACCGCGGCGTCCGAGGCCTGCCAGCGGCATTCCAGATTTTCAGTTCCTGCCTCAGCCGTGTGAACTTCGTTGGCAGGCTGGCATGCTCAAGCGCCGGCTGGCCGGGCGACCCAGTCGGCGCCGGATTGGTTACCACGTTCCATTTCTTGTGAACGATCATTCGTTAAGTGCGATTGTGCAGGAGACCGCCGCGGTTTCCCAACCACTATCAGTTGTGATGTCGTGCCACGTCGCCGGACCGATTGGCTGGGCGGTGAAGCTGATGTAGTCGATGCTGTAATCGACAAACGGATTGGCAGTGCCGGCGAGTCTCCGCTGGATCTTCACCGTGGCGACGTATGCTTTGTTAGCGATCAGTCCCGATTCGTCGATCGCATACTCTGATGCACGGAATGAAAGGGTGAACACGCCTGCACCCCGCAACGTCTTGTACGCCGAGCAGTCGGCGGGGGAGACTGGGGCGCACCGCGTCCATTTGGTGATCAATGCCTTGGCCCGCTCAACGGCCGCGTCTTCGGTATCCTCTTGTGTTAGAGTTTCAGTAAGCCCCCCACTGACTTGGGCATACACTCCGCCGCCAACCGCCGTGCAACCACTTCCGCTGACGGTTCGCGTTATCGCAGTGAGTGTCGTAGTGACAAGGCCAGTGTAGTCGCTCTCGCTTGGCGCTCCCACCGCCGTCCCTCCTGTCGTGAGTGGATACGCGCCGAATTGTTCATCAAAGCGCGCGGAAGTATCCGTTGCGGACAACGAGCAGACGATTGGGGTTAGGGAGTATTGACCGTTGAAGCTCCAAACATCCCGGAAAGAATCCAGTGTGCCGGAAGTGAGGAATGGCGCGGTGGCATACCGCCATCGATTCGAGTTGTGGCTGAAGAACCCATCGCCGCAATAGAACCTGTAAAGGGCGCCAACCCAATTTGTGGGGAAACCCGTGATCCAGCCGGAATCATAATTGAAAGTTCCTGCGGCGCCTGGAGCCTCATTGATCACGTTTACTTCGGTCGTGCCATCGGCTTTGACGAGATTCACGCTCCAAGAAACAGCAGAAGGATCGTGGCCAGTTGTGAGCGCAACGACGATTGTGGCCTGCACGCGAATGCACTTCGAGCCGCCAGACATCTTCATCGAAACTGTCTGCGCAAGGGATGCCGTCAAGCACCCATAGGCATCACACATATTAAGGTTCGTCTCGCTCGTCGTCCAGGTATAGACCTGCCCATCCGGCGGGGACGACGGACATCCGGCGACCGGCCAAGTGCCTTTGTAGACCGTGCCGGATTTTGCATCGTTCAGGTACTTCTTTGGCGGACTGCTCTTGTAACCCGTGTTCTCCGAGAAACCGCAGAGCGTCGCCGACCCGGCCTTTACCTGATAGAATAGCCGGCAGACGAGCCCACAGTCGCAACCGACCTGTGTTGCGCAATCGCAACAGCCGCCGCCCGGAGCCGCCTGAACAAGAACTGGTGTGGACATTTCAATCGAGTGATGTCCCGATGACCCGGTAGGTGTGCAACTGGCCGTCGACGCACGCCTGGAGATCAACGCTTCCCCATATATTGATCCAATCGTTCGTCGGCCCTGGGTCTCCCTTCGCGCCAGGCCTTCCGGGAGCCCCTGGCCGGCCAGGCACCGCATCGAGGATTCCAGACGATCCCGTTGTCGCTGCGCCGTTGGCGATCATGTCCAGCACCATCGCCGTCCCTTGGGGTGAACTGAGAAATGCCCGGATGCCGTCGCCGGGATCAATTAGGACGTTGCTTTGCGTGCGATCGACTTGCCCCCCTGTGCCGCCGCCGGCTAGTTCCATCCGCCGGAACGATTCCTCGAATCTCCCGAGGATAGCCTTCAACCCCTCGACCTCCCGCCTTAGATCATCGATCTCGCTCATTGGGGATTGATGTAGAGGGTTTCGCGGACCCAGATGTCACCCTTCCACTGCTTCACCACCGATTCCTTGATGATCTCGCCCTTGCCCTGGACAAGGGCAATGTATTCGTCGGCGCTCGGAATCGTGTTGTCATCGATCGTGGTGACTTCAACCCCCTGCTGGTCAGTCGGATGAAATTCCGGGTAGACCGGTATGTCCCTCGGGTTGGACAGGAAGTAGGCGCGGGCTAGGCGGCCGGAGGCCCACCGGGATACCTGGGTGTCTCGAAACCGGAAATCCGCCGGCGTGTAGAGCTTGCTCGGCGAGACCCCCGGGAAGGTGACCGCGCGCTCGATGTATTCGTCGTATGGCGTGGGCACCTCGGCGAAGACGCGCACGAGTTCACAGTCAGCATGATCCTCCGCTTTGGCCCGGATCTCCTGCCCAACGATGACTGCCGACGTGAAAACGGAATCGTAAAGGGTGGGATTGATCAGCGCAACGAGGTAGGACGCCTGATCCTCAATGCGCATCCGGAAGCGCCGCGTGATGACCCGGCAGTTTGTGCCGTTGCTTTGGATCCCGAGCGCGATGCCTTCGCCGACCCTTGGGCTCCCAATCTCCTGTAGCGGCGTTGGCATCTCAGTAGGTCGGTATGGCCCCCAGCACAGCAAACCCACCCTGATAGAGCAGGCGGCCCGATCCGAAGATCTGAAGGTCCATCACGCAGGCCCGGCGGAAGGTGAGGACGGCATTGACGAAATCGGCGACGGGATTGAACGTCCCGGACCACGGATTCACGCCGGCCTGCGAGAGCGCGGCGGTTGCCACGAGAGACGGCCGGATGATCAGAAGGGAGTCATCGTAGACATTGACGCTGTTGAGCGTCTGACGCCCACGCCACCAGGGCACGGCCGCCACGGCGGTCTGAACCAAGATCGAAGAAGGATCACGGATGAATGGAACGCCATGCGTCTCGATCCCGGACGCTTCCGCCTGGCCTCCATGATTGCCGGCAATCGTGACGGTCGGAAGGCTGGTGTAGCCGGCCCCGGTGTTTATCAAAGTGATTGACGCCAGGGTGCCATCACTGGCTGCTAGCGCCGATCCGGAGGCAGGCAGGACGGTATTTAGGATCGTATCTGTTTGTCCAGCAAGGATCGCAGAAGCAGTGGCGCCATCGCCGTCACCGATGATCGTCACGCTTGGAGGTTCCGTGTAGCCCTGCCCGCCGTCTGTCAGGGCTATGATAACGACCTTTCCAGCCGCGACTGTAACCGTGGCTCCCGCCCCTCCACCCCCGCCGCCGGAGATAGATGCCGCTGCATAGGTGTAATCCTGCCCCTGGTTTCCAATGGCGATGTATGCGACGCTTGTTGGCTTCTGAGTGTCGTATGTCGTCAGGCTGCCCAACCCGCCAAAGAAAGAGATTCCGACAAAGCATCCCGCGCTATAACCCGATCCCTTCTCAGTGAGGTACAGTTTCCGCAACGAACTGCTTGGCGGGGTGCGCCCGCGAAGGAGCCATGCGCCATTGCCACCCATCACGTTCAGTGGATTCTCGTCCCACGTCAGGGACCCCGGCGCGCAGCCGGAGGAAATCGCGAAGCTCGCGACATGCTGGTTGTTCATCCGGTCGACCCACTTGAAGGCGTTCGTGTACGTGCCAGGGACAAGCCCGTTGACGTAGCCCACCCTCATCGAGACGGAAGTAGGGATCCAGAATGACGTTCCGTCGTAGAACTTCAGCGTCCAGTCGGTATCGTCACCAAGGATGAACGGCGGCAGTTCGCACACGCCAGGCTTGATCGGATCGGTATAGACGGTGAGCGTGCGCATGGGTTCATGTGTGCGAGGTCATGCAGGTGATCGGCCGCCGGCGCTGGTTGTTGCTCAGGCTGCGCAACTGCGCCTTGGCCGACTCCGCCATCATCGCAAGTTCCTTGATGTTCTCGCCGGAGTATTTCTTGTAGGTCATCGCCCACCTCCCGCGGATGATCGGAAGCAGAACGCGATTGACGAGGTCGGCCGGCAGCCGGGGCTTGTCGCTGTCGGCACTCAGGACCGGCGGCGCCATGAAGACCGACACGTTCCCGGTCACAACCATGCCGGGAAGCGGGCGGACCTCCATGCGCAGAACCATGGCGGCGGTGTCGAGGTAGGTCTCGCCGTTGATGAAATAGAACATCGGTTGCCCGGAATCGTAGGTCTGCCCTCCGAATACCATCGAAGTAGCCCGCTGGTAGCCGTAGCCCGGCAGCGGACGGAAGCCGTCGAAGTAGTTCGACCGGTATAGGATGTCGGTCTCGCGGCCGCTCATCGGCGACAGCGGACCCCAGCCGAGCACTTCCGGGGCCTCCAGCAGCTCGATGATCGAAGCGTCGAAGGTGTAACTCGAATGAAAGAACGTGCCGGTGTAGGAACCGGTCGGCTGGTCCCATGGCTCGATCAGCCGATAGACGTTGCCCGAATCCTGGCCGGCATAGCCAAAGAATTTGTCGCCCAGCTGCAGCTTGCTTCCCTCTGTGCCGGCGGGGAAGGTGAAGCCGGTGATGGCCGTGCTGCCGAGGGTCAGGCCAAGCGTGACCGTGACGGGTGCCGAGAACTGAAAGCCGAGGGTCTTCCGGGCGAATCGGGGCCGGGCTGTGGTTTCCTGTGGGATGAAGACCTCGGTGTATGCCTCGTTGATGCACTGCTGGGCTAGCGCGAGATCGCCCGGCGGCATGACAGTCACGCTCGCATGCCCGGAGAGGCGCGCGAGGCTCAGTTGAAGATCAGCGAAGTCGCCGGCGGCCATGGTCTATTCAGCGAAGGTAGAGGGTTGGCTGCTCGCCGCCCTGGCTGGCTTCTTGGGCCGTTGGGGTTGCGCCGGCGGTGTTTGTTCCTGTGCGGCCAGGTGATGCACCCGGCCGAGAAAATAGGCGTTGAGCTGCGCCAGGACGGCTCGACGGCTGCCTGAATCGTCAGGCGCGAAGCCGCAATCAGCGCACAGCGCAACAAGCTCCTCCATGTCGTTCTTCTCGTAGAGTTCTTTCTTGACGAGTGGCGGGGGCGAGAAGATCGGCGTTGCCGACTTCACGTTGCCCTCGATCAACACCGGGAGGAAACGGTAGGGGAATTGCGGGAGCCGGAGCATATCAAAGATGTCCGAGATCTCGTCGTTGCTTTGGGGCAGGTAGACAAACGCTCCAACGAGTTTGTCCCATGTGAATTTGTAGCAGAGTCCAGATGCACCGGTGACGTCCAGGTGCCCGAGATCCGCGGAGGATTCGTTTGTGACCTTGAGTAGGATTCGACTCATAAGAGGGAAAGCGCGCCCCGCCCTGATGGCAGGACGGGGCCGCTGTGAATCAAACGGAAACCGGTCTACCCGGTGTAGGCGACCGGATTGACGCCGGGATACTTTCCAGCGCCCGCGATGAGCAGGTAGTTCTTCGGGAACGCCCGCGCGTCAACGAAGGGCTCCATGCCGCGGATACCCTGGATTCCGTAGCCAACCACGCGCTGCTCGCCCTTGTCGTTCGCGAAGCCGCCCGTCTTGACCAGGCGCTCAACCTCCGTCGAACCGACAGCGTGGAACAACGCCTCGGCACCCATGTGCAGTGCCCAGTTGAGGACAACGCCATTGATGGTGCAGGGAACGATGATCGCGCCGCGCGGATGCTGGTTGCTGAACCGGCTCCCAGCGGCCACGTTGTCTGCCGCGGCGTTGCCGGCGAAGTTGCCGTTGGTGCCACGGACCACGCCCGTCATCTGGTAGCCGGCCGCGGCGACACAGGTGGCGGTGTACGAGAAGATCTCGTACTTCTGATCGGTGGTGTGGTTGTAGATCATCGCGTAGTACGTCGTCGAGTCAGCCGGAAGGCTCTCGCCGTCGTAGATCTTCCATGAGTAGCCACGGAAGTACCCGAAGTAGTCGCCGGCCCCGGAAACGATCGCAGCCGGGAGATGACCGCCGCCAACGATGGTCGTCACGCATCCGCTCGTGAGCGCGGTGCCGAGGTACGCCATTGGGTACAGCGGGCTGCCCTGGCGGCCGTCCGCATCGTCAGAGATGACATTGTGCACGAACATCACGTTGTTATCCCAGAGGGGATACTTGCCGGTGAACAACTCGTTGCCCGCGCCGCGCAGGCCGGCGTATTGCAGCGACGTCAGGTAGGCGGAGTTCGAGCGCAGCCGGCGCATGAACTGGTCGGGAGCGAAGTAGATGTACTTCGGGATGTCGACGCCGTTGACGTCGGTTTCCATGCCCATGGGGGTCGCGCCCATGCCGATCAGCATGCCCTTGGTCGCCTCGATCTCCGACGGCGTGAGCGTATCGGTCGAGAGTATTGCCGCCTCGGTCGTCCGGCCTCCGATCCGATATTGGTTGGTGCCCGGATAGGTGAGCCGGGCGGCCTCGCGCAGCTTGATCTGGAAGTCGTCATCCTGACGGCGGCTCCACCAATCACCGAGCGCATCGCTTGACCACTGGTCGATGTTCCGACCGGCCGGGCCGATCTTCGCAAACGACTGGGTCCATGAGACGGCATGCGCGATGTAGTCCACGTTGACCGAGAACGAGCCGTTGAGCACCTTCTCCGTCGCCGTTTCGAGGGTGTTCTCACCCAGGGTTCCCTTGCCGCGGAGCTGGGCAACCGTGATGAACTTGACCATCTGGGCGGCGCCAACCGCGAGGTCCTGTTTCTTGACGATGGGCATGGCGGAGCTTTCCCCGCCAACGAAATGCTTGAAGATGAACCGCTCCCGGGTCGACTTGATGACTTTCTTCGCCCAGATGATCCCCTTCAGGTCACTGTTTGCACTGACAACATCCGAATACAGCGTGGCATTCGGAAGAATTGGGTCTGACATTTTTTAGAAGGATGAGAGTTGCAGGTGTAACCCGCTACGCCCTTCTTGGGGTTGGGATTCCCAGCAAAGCGTCCAGTGCTGCCACTGAAATCTTTGGATCATCCACCGCCTTCAAAAGGCTTTCGCGGGTCGCTGTGAACGCGGCGGAACCTGGAGCCGAGGTGAGAACCTCAGCGGCGGGAGCCCGTGTCACTCTCGCATTGGGTGCGGTCGGCGGCGGCGTGGCGCCTGCAGCTGGCCTCAAGCCCCTTGCGCTAGCGTAATCGCGTGCGAGAATCAAAGGCCAGCGTGGGCTGAGGAACACGGACTCATAGTCCGGATCCTCGCGCTTGCTGACAATGAAGTCCTCAAGGCCCTTCCGTTCGGCGGATTTCACCTCACCGGCCTTCAATGGCCCGGCGAACTGCGGGAACTCCGCTATAGCCTGTCTGGATGCCTCGCCTGCTTTCTGCCGAAAAATGTTGTTCTCCTGCGTGTCCGCATCGTGCGCGACGGCGGCTTTCTCATCTGACAGCCGCTCGATCTTGCGCTCCTGACGCTGGAACTCGATCAATGCGTCCGCCTGGGCCTTCGTGTCGCCCTCATCGATCGCCTTGTCGATCTTCGCCCGGATAGTCGTGAGTTCCGTCTGGGCCGCGGTGATCTTGGTGTCGATCTCGGCCGCGGGCTCGGGCGCCGGCGGGGCGGCCACTGGCGCGGGCTTCGCGGCCTCGGCGCCGTAGATTCGAGCGTGCGCCGCATTTGGACCGATCTCCTTGGAGAGAAGATAGAACGCCGCGTCCTTGCGGCCCTCGGGTGTCGTTGGGTCAACATGCACCCGGATATTCTTGGGAAAATCCTCGTCCCCTGGTTCTGCCGGCGGCTCGGGGGGCGCGGGTGGCTCTGCGATTGATGCTGGAACTGCCGGCGGTGGCGCGGCTGGCGCCGCATGAACGGCATGCCCGGGGCTTTCTCCAAGCAATGCGTCGAGGTCGATGCTCGACATTGTATCAGCGGCCTTTGCCACGTCAGCCGCAGTCGGTGGAGTCGCGGCCGGAGCCTGCGGCGCACTGGAAACCTCTTCACTCATGGAGTTTGGCAAAACGCTCGAATTGGGAAAAGTCAAAGGTTTGTTTCAATAACCATCGCCGCCGACCATGGGGTGAAGACCCTATTACGGGGGCTACGGCTTGCCCGTGCTGCTCTTGAGGTAGGCGAGCGCCCCAAGGACGCCGCCGATTACCACGACGGCCCACGCAAGGAAACCTCCGAAAGTGGTGATCGTCTTGAGGCCGCCCTTCGCTTCATTTCGTACCGTTGCGCGATCATTCTCCAGCTTCTCGATGCGGCCCCGGTTGCTCTCGGCGATGTCGATGAGGCCAGGGCGCTTCAAATCCGGTTCACCGACGATTGCACGCAGCGTCTTCTCGCCGCTGATCTCGATGCGCTGCAGCATCCCCTCCATCGCACCAAGCCGCTTGGAGTGTATGCTGCACGGCAGGTTCTCAAGGAACCGCTGGAGATTCGGAGGAATGTCGATTCCATCGAGGTCTGGAGTCTGCGGAAATCCGCAGGGAGGCGTGGGGGTGGAATCTTCGATCATGGTAGTCTATTTGCGCAGAACCAAAAAGATTGCGAGGGCGAGCGCTGCGAGGGAAATGAATGTGGTCAGGTTGAACTCGTTCTTGCCTCGTTCTTCCGTCTTCTTCACGCTGCTGCCTTCGTTCTGGTCGCGGGACTTACGCAGGTCTTCAAGCTCCTTGCTCAACTCACCACACCGGGCCTCCACGGCTGCGATCTTTGCCTCTGTCTCGCCACGCGGCATCGTCGCCTGCTGTTGCGCGTCCATCTTTGTCAGCAGACCATTGTGACCGGCGTCATAAACCTTCTGAGCCGTCTCGGCTTTGAGAATCGCTTTTTCTGATGCAGAATTTGCCTGGTCCACAAGGGCCTTGGCCGCGGCGAAACGTTCGCTGTATCGCAGATCCCGCTCGTTGTTCACCCGCTCGACCGTCTCAAGCCGGTCGGAGAACGACTGCTCCACCCGCTGAATCCAAAGCGTGAAGTGGTCCCGGATGGATATTCCGGGGCCACCGTCAATAGGTTCGTCGCTGTGGGCGGTCATTAGCGGCTAGTGGACCCGAGGCACCTTGATGTCGCCGACGTTGCCGTTGCCGAGTAGGCCGAATGCGTACAGCAGCCACAGGACCACGGCGATGATGACAACGACGTTGAGGATCTGTTTGATCGGCGGGGCCATCGGGATGTACGTGTTCACGAGCCAGAGCAGCACGCCGACCACGATGAGGGTGACGACTAGGGAGATGAGTGACATTGCAGTTTTGGTTCAGGGTTTCGGAGGCGTAGAAGGATCTGCCGGGGCACCAATGCGCAGACGAATCAACGCCTCACCAGAGGCAACGGAAGCCTGCGTGACGATGCTGGCCTGACCGCCCTCAAGCATTCCGACGAGCGGGAGCAGGGTGTTCTCGAAGATGCTGACGATCCCCTCGGCTGCCGGGACAACGGCTGCGGCTCCGGGAATGAACGCCGACGCTGCGGCGCCGAGCACCTCGGCGATGGTGGTGACTTCCGATGCGGTGATCTGGATTCCAGTGTTATTTGACATGGGCGGATTGGAAGGCTGCGGCTTGGGTGAGGACGGCGGTGACGACGGCGAGGGCGCCGTCAAACTTGGCGCGAGCGGAGAGGACCGGAGTGTTGTCTGGTCCTATGGATACTGTGACACCCCCTCCACTGGGAAGAGGCCCGGATACGGCTGAAGCTGCGGCGACGGCAGATTTGTATGCCTTGGAGGCGACAATGTAAGCGTCTCGGGCTGCGGTCACGTCCCGCATCCAGCCATCCTGTTTGGCCTGAATGGTGGCGGCGAGGGTGGCAACTTCCGGCCACTGTGCCAGAAACGTCGCGTTGGCCTTCTGCCATGACACGAAGGCGGTCAGGCTCGAATCGGCGATGACCGTGGCTTGGTCAATCTGGAAGAGCACAGGGTCAGTGTAAGATCCGCCGGGGGCAAGCGTGACCTGCGTTGTGGTGGCTGGACAGCCGGTCTCAAGGATGGCGACCGGAGCGGCCACGCAAAGCGCGACCGCGAGTATGAGGAATCTGAGTTTCGTTTTCATCGGTAATTGGTTAGCAACTTACGAGTCGGCCAGCGGTCATGTGACCGTGCCAGATTTCTTCGTTATTCATTCCGCGAGCCAGAATACTTGGTTTCAGGGTGGGCTTGTCCTTGTTACCATCCCACTCCCACGATGGATGGGTCTCCGCGACTCCGTTGCGCCGAATCGGGATAATCCGGAATCCGAGGTCGTCTGGGATCTCTCCCGGTAGCCACATGATAATTCTGAGCATACCATCACACTCAGAAAAACAGAAGTCACCCGGCTGTTTCACGTCAGCGGTAGTTGCTACCTGATGACAATCGCAACTTGAGGTGTTCATTGAAAGAATTCTACGGCGCTGGGGGCGGCGTAGGAATGGGGTGAACTACCACGGGCGCGACGGGCGGTGGCGGAGCAATCGGAACCGTGGGCGGAGCGGCGGCACCCGCAGCGATGTCCGCTGCGGTCGAGCCGGGCACGTTCTGCGGCGTGTTGCCGTAGATCTGCTTTGCGACCGTGGCCACAATGGAGCAGATGCCGAGGGTGATGGGTACCCAGGTGGCTGCCTGGATGGCGGGGATGGCGGTTATCGCGGCGGAAATGCCGGTGGCGATTTGGCCGATTTCGAGCGCGATGGCTGCAACTTGGTTTTTGTTCATGGGAAGAATGGCGATGGAACTTTGGCGCGGATGTCCGCGGAGATCCGGCGAATCCGAGCTAACTCCCGGCGGATCAGGTTGGTGAGTCTTTTCATAATCAGGAAGTCACGGCTTTGATGACCGCGAAGTTGATGACGATTGCCCCGGTCTCGGCTGTCACTGCGTCGGCGTTGTAGACCGTGATATTGAACGAGCCGGCGGCCACGGTCGTGACCTCCACGATGGTTTTGACGTTCGTTGCCCCGCTGCGCTTGCAGACCACCACCACGTCGCCGATTGCAACGGCAGAATCCGTGACGGTGAATGTGGCGGCTGCGAGTGCAGCAAGGCTCGTGGTGTCGGTCTGGATCTTGCCGCATGGCGTGTTGATCGTGACCCCGGTTGCACGCGTGGTGATCTGCGTCACCGTTGCCCCGGCCCCAGTCGCGTATCCGATTCCCCCGGTCGAGGATGTGCTCGTGACTGATCCTGCGAAGGTTGCCGCCTGTGCGCTGCTCAGGACGAGCGCCTGCAACGAGTACGCAACCGCGTCGAGTTGGCCTGTTGCCGCCTCCCCGGTGTTGTCCGTTGAGACGTAGAGGAAATTCCCGTCAGAGCGGACGACGGTGTAAGTTGCACTCGTCGCGTCCACGGTGAACGTCGTTCCCGGTATCGCAATGTTCGGCGAAAAAGACGTGACCGTGAAACGCCATATTCCGCTTGCAGCAGTTCGAGCCGAATAAGCGAAGTTCGCGGAGGCGTTGTTTGTGCCAAAACTGATTGATCCGGTTGCCGTCGAAGAGGCAATTTGAAGCATCCCGCTGCTGCCGCCGTAAAGCTCGATAAAAGCCTTGTTGGCCGTATTGCTGGCGCCGAAGCCGGATTGGAAATCGCTACAATAGAGCGCGGCGAAAGTGGGCTTCGACGTAGAAATCAGGCCGGGATAGTCGGCTTGCGCCGAGCAGATTGAAAGCACGCCGGTTGTCGTGGTGTTCTTCACCGCTCCTGTGCCGAGGGCGCCAAGGAACTGCGGTCCGCTCAGGCCAGCGTCTGCCGTGCCCTGTACCACAAACTTGTTTGCGAACGCGACCGCAGCCGATCCGTCTACACTGTTTCCCGCGAGATTGACCGCAGCCGCCCACTTCGCGGCTTTCCCCGTCGTGTCCTGGTTCCATGTCGGTGGGACTACGGATGTCCAGTTGGTGCCGTCCGAGACCAGCAGGTGCCCAGACGCTCCGGGGACTGGGTGAAGTTCGGTCGAGGCAATCCAGTTGGTGCCATCGCTGACAATGATCTTGCGGGCAGTCGCCGACGCCGCCGTTGGAAATGTCGGAACGCTCCAGACCGGGGCAGCCGTAGTTCCACCACTAACAAGGATCTGCCCCGCGTTGCCGTTTGCGAGCAACCCCGTTGCGTTCACTGCTGTCTGGTATGGGATCTGACCACCGAGACCACCCGCGATGTTCGTGGCCTTCGTGGCCGTTCCTGTCGTGTCTTGGTTCAACGTCGGCACGTCCGCTGCCGCAATGGTGCCCCACGCGACCGCCCCCGTCGTGATCGTCGCCGCAAGGAAGTTGCGTGCCGCAGGTGTGCCGCTCGCCGGAGCCGTGCCGGCTGTGCCCGAAGCGCAAGCTGCGATCACGAGGTGGCTGCCGCTTGTGCCCGAACCGCTAAGAGGTGCATCTGCCGTCACTGTTGCCAGAGCTCCCACATTCGCCGCCGTAGGAGTGGAGTACGCAAGCACCCCAGCCCCGTCATTGTGAAGCCACCCAGACGCATTTGCCAGTGACCCCATGCTTGTTAAGTTGGCATACGCCGCCTGCTTCCCGCTCCATGTGGTTGCGCTGGAAATATAGGTGTCACCTATCGCTGTTCCGTGCCATACTCCAGTTACTATCGTCCCCAAAGTGGTGATGTTCGACGTTCCCACCCACGTCGAAAGAGCAGTATTCTCGACGGCGCTTAGACCCACGTCGGTCTTCGATGGCGTGCTCCACGCATAGACCCCTCCTCCCGTGCTGTGATACCAGCCAGCCGCGTCTGCCAGAGCGGACAGACCCGCCAGCTTCGCGTTGTACGCTTGCACGTTGGTCCCGATGACCAGCCCAAGGGTCGTTGGAGTCACCGCAGCAGCAGCACCAGCCACGTCTGCCCCGACATCAGAATACGTCGGCGTTGAGTACGCCAGTGTCCCGGCATTATTGTGCAACCATCCCGTTGTGACGGTCGAAAGGTTCCCAAGGGTCGTTAGGATCGTGAACGCAGCCTGACGAGCCGCAGCCGCACCGGAAGCATCTGCCCCCACGTCACTGTAGGTCAGATTGCGGTCAGATGATAGATCAATGACACTCGTTATCTTGCGTGACGATGGAACACCACCAAGACCTGAAAGTGTGATCGCTGCTGCCGCACCGGCCACGTCGGCACCAACGTCTGAGTAGGTGTAGCTAGGCTTCGTGGCAGCTTTGGCCCAGGCGTATACGTCTGAGGCCACCCGCGAGTCTGACAGGCGTGCATCGTTGCCAACACAGGCTGTTGAACCGCTTGTACCAAATCCAGGAAATGAAACAGTTGAGGCCGGAGCCGCTCCGACTTGTGAATAAGTGGGCCATCCAATAGACCATGCACCGGTCGCCGTATCCTGAAGGCACCCAGCCGCGTCCGCCAAGTTCGCCAGCTTCAAAAGCATGCCACCGACAGAGATCGTTCCCGATGTGGTAATCGGTCCGCCTGTGAGGCCCGTGCCGGTGGCAACACTCGTGACCGACCCTACTCCGCTGCCGACAGCAATCCCATTCCAGTAGAGCGCCCCGCCAATCTGGTAGAGCTTTCCACCCGTAGATGCCGGCGTGTAATTGCTCAAAACGACGTCCTGAAAAGTGATCGGCTTGTCGTCATTAACCATGAATGGCGCCGTCAGCACCCCGCCGGACTTCTGGATATTCGTCGGGATCGCGGTCTGCGCGTTCGCCGCAACAGAGCAAAGAAGAAAGGCTATCAGTCGAATGAGTCTCATCGGAATAGGAGTATGGTTTTCAACCAGATACTTTCCCAGAATAAATGCTCAACGTGGGAGTTCTGAATCTTTGGCTTGTCGGCATTCCCAAGCAGGATACGAACCGGCCGCCCATCGCTTCGACAGACATTTGCCAGCGTGGTCTCCCTCACACGGGCTCCGCCGCGATTCCCAATCACGATGTCATACTTCTTCCCTGGCCGGGTGATGGTGATGCCGATGAGGGTCACCCTTGATCCTTGAATCCGGATCGCGCCCTTCCGACCAGACTCGACGTGAATGTTGTGGGCGTGGCAGGCGTTGGTATCGGCATCAAAGTTCAGCCCGTAACCGGTGTTTTTCCCGCCACCGGCGAGCACCACGGATTCGATCCACGCGCCACACGCCTTCGAGACGTGCAGAATGTCCGTGAAATCGCTTGCGGCCAACCGGTTGTTCCGAGGGTCGATAGTCTCACCGATCAGCCGATGCGCGTCGGTTTCCGTGTGGATGATCTTGAATGCCCGTTTCATGTCAGGCCGGGATCTGCGCCCGAAGGTAGTGCCATGTCCCGTTCTCAGAATAGAACTCGATCGCCGCGGAGTTGCCGGAGCCATCGGTGAGAACGGACGTGATGATCGCGCCGCCGGCACTGCCGTTGCGGAAGACGATGTTGATGTCGGGCGTTGTTGGCAGAAGCAGAAGGACGGTCAGCCTCCAGTCGGTGCCGATGCCCGCCGTCGAGAGGATGATGTTTCGCGTGCCGGCCACCCCCGTTATCGTCAGAGTCACGCGAGAGAGCGGACTCGTGAGAACAATCGAGCCGTCTCCCCCGCTGTTGGCGGACGAGATCCCCGAGATCGGGTTTGCGGGCCAGACTGGTCTCATGGGTCATTGCCGGGTTGCCTATACCTGCTGAAGGAAGTTTCCGTTCTGCCAGAAACCCCTGACACTGACGGAGACGCTGAGATGGTCGGCAGGTCGGACCTCGACCTCGTTTGTGTTCCCGATGCAATCGAACGGGATGGACGCCCCCGTCGCGATCGTGAGGTAATCGGTGGCGCCGACACGGCGGACGTCGAGCGCCTGCGGTGCGTTCACGATCTGCATGCTGGTGGCCGGCTTGTCCCCAAAGGAGGTGAATTTGCCCCCATCCGACGCATCGGTCGTGAGTTTGAATGTGCTCCAAGGTGAATCTGTCATGGCTGTTATCCTTGTTTGTTCCTGATACCTGACTTGTCGATCATGTGCTGGAAACGGGTTCTGTTCATCGCTAGCAGTTTCTCTGGGGAGAGTTCCATGTAGACGGCGCGGGAACGGCGCAGCGCGTTCGCCTCTTCATCCGGCGTATTCCCGTTGAGGATCAACGCCTCGATCTTGCGCATTTCCTCCGCGTGCCGTTCGCAAACAGCCTTCCATGCCGGCTGGTCGGCGAGCTCCCCGCATTTGGAAAGCAGCGTGTCGGCTTCCTGCCCTGTGAGTTCCTGCTTCATGGCGCGGCGGTGACCGGCCCGGCGGCTGGCGGAGGTTCACCTGGCACGGGAGGGACCCCTGGTGCCGGCGGCTGACCGGGCGCACCCATGGGATCGGGCGGCAGCTCTGGTAATTGTGGTAGGGGGAGCAGTTCGTCGGTGTTCTTGAACCCCAACTCCTCAAGCAATTCGACACAGAGAGCACGGCGCATTGGCATCAGCTGCGGGGGGGTCTCCATGTATTTATCCTGGACCTCAAGGGCCTGTTTGATCGCCGCGGCCCGTTCCGCGCTGTATTGCTGGCTCAGGACGAGTTCGACGTTGATCTCGACGTTCCGGATCTGGTCCGCCGTCATCTTGGCGATGAGCCGGAGGTTGTTCGCCGTGAACTGGTATTCCTCCTCCGACCCGGGCTCGACGGTCGCCATCGCCAGCTGGACGAGCTTCAAAAGATGCTCCTCCATGGCTGTGATCACCCGGCGGATCCATCGGCGGGTCAGCTTGGAAGACTCGTGCAAGGTCGCCCGGACGCCTTCCGCCGTGTTGCTATCCGGCTGCTGCGAGTAATCCCCCTGGCCGATGTTCGAGATTCCGAGCCAGAGCTGTACGAGATACAGGAGGTATTCGAGCAGCTTTTGCGTGCGCTCATCCGTGTCCGGGATCTTCGCGTACTGGATCAGGTCGTTGATCGTCTTGCCGGCCCGCGTGCGATAGAACATCGTTGGGTCAAACTCGATGTTCTCCGGCTCCTCCTCGACGGCCTGCGGGTCGCCGCCCTTCGGGGGATTGGCAACCTGCAGCTGCCGATAAAACTGCCCGTTCCATAACCGGTCAATCGACTGCTGAATGTCGTGAACCAGCTCGGGAATCGAATAGCCCCACCACCGCTGCTTGCCCTTCGCGACTGCGATCGTGGTGTACGGCCGGTTGCCGTCGTAGCAGACGTTCGATTGGAACTCGTACCAGACCAGCCGCCTCTTCTCCTCTTCGTAATAGACAACGATCTCCTGCGGTTCACCCCACCCAAGAATATCGCGACGGAGCCAGCACTCGATCACCTTGCGCTTCGGGTTCTTGTTGTCGAAGCTGAGCGCCTCGTTCGACATTTCCTTGCGGTCGCCCTCTGTCTTCGCCGCCGCGTCCCCCTGGCTGTATTCCGCGGCCAAGGCCTCCCATTTGAGCCATTCACGGTCGAGCCATGTCTTCTTGAACCAGAAGAAATCCCGGTCCTGAAGCTCCATGACGCAATCCGCCTCGTCAAACGAGCGGGCATCGCTCGGCGCCAGGATGCGGTCATAGTCGATCAACTCGGAGCGTGGGCCGCGGTAGATGACATCGCGACGGCGCAGGCCGTCTTTCGTCGGCCGGAACTCATGCTTCGCCGGATCCACCACAAAGGTCTTGTCGCGGTCCAGGTGCAGGCGGGTCGGGAAACTTCCGTCGGGCCGCGGTTCGCCGGCGGGATCCTGTATCTCAGTCAGGGCATCCTCGTTTTCGATGATCGGCTTGCCTGAGATCATCACCGGTTCATTCGTCCCCTTGTCGTGCAAAATCTGGCTTTTCCGATCCACCCAGACCTTCGTGTCGTTCGCCATCACCGACTTGAGTATGCAGGCCCGCTGAACGAAAATCGCCATTTGCGCGTCTTGCAGGTTGCGGCGGACCTTTCCCTTCACGTCCAGCTTCCAGTTGTAGTAGGCGTTGTATTGGGTCGCCAGCTCCACGGTTGCGGCGCCGACCGGTTCAAAGTGGAAATAGGGGGACTCAGCCGTCGTCTCGTCCTCTGTCTTGCTGACGAAATACTGCACCACCATCGGGATGATGGGCAGGAAGACATTCGACAGATTGAAGATCGACTTGGCCGTCGCCTCCCGGTCCTTGATGTTGTTCTCGACCGGCTCGGATTCCTTCCATGCCCGGCGGTCCCGCAGGATCCGCTCATTGTTGTCCTGGACGAGCGAAGTCTTTCGCTGCTCCAGGTAGGTCAGAAGTTCATTCTCCTGGTCCTGCGTCATTACCAAATTGGAGAACATTGGCATCGTCGGAGGTGTGAAAGGGTTTCAGTGAAAATGCAAGTTACGGGTTAAACGGGTTGAAGAAGGACCGTTTCGCTTTCGGCTGATGCCGGGCGATCGCCTGGATGACATCAACGGCGTTCTGGGACTCTTCGGCGGTGACGGCCTCCACTTCCTTCGCGAACTCCTCCGGCGTCATGCCGCGCAGTGAATCGATCTCGCCTGTCAGCTTGGTGTGAATAGCCTGCCCGCTGATCCGGTTGTACTCGTTGCGCTCGTGCGGGGTCATCTCCCGGCCGCCCGGCTCGGCGTCGGTGTAGATCTTCGTGCGCTCGTGCGGATCCCCGACCGCCACCTTGTTCTTAATCAGCAGCAGGCGCAGCGGATCGTTCGTCATGGTCTTAGTGAACCGGTCGAGAGGGCTGGATTGAGCTTCCTCGCCAAGGCGCTCGAATTTTGGTTCCCCGAGACGGCGGACACCCGGGACCTGTGAGAGAGCCGGCGCGCCGGCCGGGGGGAGACGCACAGGCGACGGATCGGTCAGCCGGTCAAGGAAGCTGAGGAATGAGCTGCCAATCGGGGTGTAGGGCTCGGCGCCGAGAATGACACGGGCCAGGAACGCCTCTGCCGCCTGTGGATTGGTCCCGGTCTTGATATGCTCCAGCAACCCGCTGAACGTGGATAGGGTTGGAAGGTTGAAGATCGATGTCGGCGCGTTCACAATCGCTGCCGAGATCCTCGACATAATCGCACTATCGTCTGTCTTCCGGTATCGAAGATCGTCGAGCAGCATGCCCGCGATGCCGAGGTGAACGACAAGCGGGCTGTGCCCGAAGAAGTGGTAGTTGTTCCCGGCACCGATCTTTATAGACCACGGCATGATGCCAGCAGTGCGCAATTGGTCACGCAGATGCGGGCTCCGTGGTCCTGGTCCTGTGATGTCGAACCAGCGTTTCTTGGGGTCGTCATCCTGATTCAGCGCCGCCGCGACAACAGCGCCGAGCATCATCGATCCTGCGACCGCAGCGAAGAACTTCCGATGCTGTTCCTCGGATGAATACTGCCGGTATTTGCCAGTGCCGGGAATCCGCGTGCGCCCGCTGGCGGCCGATGCAAACCCGATGGGAGACCAATCCATGCCCACGTTTGTCAGGTTTGTCATCACGTTCGTAAACATGAAGAACGGCTTCAGAACAGGTACTCCCTGAATCTTGGCTTCGCCGACCGCCTTCTGGAGGTGGTAGTTAATGATCCCCGCGATCCCCTCCGGCTTGTTGATCATCGCAACCGAGAGGGCAAAGCGTGTCGCTCCTTCCGCCACCGCCGCGCCGGCGGGACCGAGCGCCGCAAGATTCCGGTCGCGCTTCTGCATAAGGATTTGATGAACCCGCGCACTCAAATCCAAGTCCTTCCAGCCCTCGGATTCCGCCTGTGCCTTCGCGTCCGTGAAGTCCGATGGCGACATTGCCAGGGTTTCCCGGACCTGCTTCGCCAACTGCGGGCCGCGGTATTCTGCACGCAACAACCGGTCCACCATCACGGCCTCGTAAACATCATGCGCGGAATGGAAAAAGGCGGTGTGGGCCGCACGCATCACGCGACCGACGTGCTTGAAAATATCGGCGTTCAGGTCGATGAGTCCCTTGAGCGGAACCCACTTTGGGAATACCTGGGCTGCCCGAACTTTCCCAAGGATGCTTGGAATGATCTGCGCGTCCTCAGTCAGGTCGCGCAATCCCTCCCCTGTCTTCAGGATCATCCTCGCGTCCGTCAAGGCCCTCGGGAAAGTTTCGAGCCACGTCCGGACCGCCATGGGCGCCGCCGTCGGATTGGTGCCCAGTAGCGACCCCAGAGACATGAGATTGCTGACGGTGTTGCCCGTGAGCACGACACCCCAGGTGCCCGGCCCGCTCAGCCATTTCGCCGCCATCATCGAGACCATGAAGTCCACCGGTGACACGCCGCGGGCAAGTCTCAACGTCTTCGCCAGCTCGATCTGCGCCCGTGCCTTCATCATCTCGTTGGGCGCGGTCTCGACCTCACCGGCCAGCCGGCCAACCTCCTTCATCTGTTCTGGCGTGACCTGCGGCAGTTTGAGTTCCTTCGCCACAACGTCGCGCATGTCAGCCTGATCCATCGCCCCGTAGTTTGAAAGGCGGATGGCTTTCTGAACCGCTGTCAGTGCCTTCCTCGCCGGCGCCGTGGCGGTCGCCCTGTTCTTGAGCCGCTCTAGGGCCTTCTGCTTCGCGTCCTTCGTCAGGGCGGTCATGCTTTTCTCCAGATCGTCAGCGACTTGCGCGGCGTCCGCAATGCTCATCCCGCCGTCGTGGACAAAGGCATCCGCCAGACTCCGGTTGATCCGGTTCGCGTTCGTCCAGTGTTCCTTCGCGATCTCAACAACCGACGTGCCCATCTGCTCGTGAAGCTCGTGCCCAACCTTGTCGAGCAACCGCTTGCTGTACGGGCGCAGGCCAAGATTTCCGAGCGCCTCGTCGATCGCGTCGACAGCCTCCGGCGCGGCGTTCTTCGCGAAGTCATCCCGCATGGTTTTCACCACGTCGGCATACTTCTCCTTGTTCGCCATGGCCTCGCGAAGCACGTCAGACGCGGACGGCGGAGGGGTTCCGGGAGGCTTCTCGCCAACGATACCCTGCTCCTTCATCCGGTCCTTGATCGTTTGCACAACCCGGCTCGTGAACTCCTGCACAGGCGCTTTGTCGGCCGGCGGCTTCGACTGGTTATCGATCCAGTCAAAGATCCGGTTCGCCGCATCCTCCCGGTATTTCTGCCAAAGGGGTTTACCCACCCGAACCTTGCGCAACGCCTGGTTGAGATTCTTCGTCGCCTCGTCGACCGCCTTCTCATCGACCGACTTCATCGCGTCTCCCGCCTCCTTCAGCGTGTCGGTATACGCCCCCGTCCCGCCCATCTGCGCGTCCTGGTTGGTGTTTGTCTGGCGGGTGAGCACGTCCCGGGCACCGGCCTTCGTGCCGAGGAACTGCTGGTTCATTGAGGTCGTCTGCCCCATCTCGGTCAGCTCGGGATTGCGATTGGTGGAAAGCCTCTGCATCTCCCGTTGGAGTTTCGCCCGCTCAACCCCCTGCGCAGAATCGTACTGGTCGTTGAGCCTCTTTTGAAGCTGCACGTAGATCGCCTGACGGAAGACCTGATCGACGCCGTTGTCCTTCGGATCCAGCACCAGTTGCGCGGCATGCTCCGTGCCGACGGTGTTGATGATCTCGTCTGCAGTCTCGATGTCCGGCTTCTGCCCGCGCCGCTTGAAAGTCTGCCGGGCAACCTCAATGTCGGCCATGCGCTCGGTCTCCGGTCCCCTCCGGTAGAAGTGCCCTGGTTTCCCCTCAACAGGTTCGTTGCCCTTTGGCCGCCCGGTCTCCGTGGATGGCCTGGCATCGAACATCCGCTGCGCCTGCTCGACCGTGGGGATGTCCTGCGCCCGGTCGAACGCCAGAAATGCCTTGGCCTCGCCGACCGCGTCGACGAGCTTCTTCCAATCCGCATGATGAATGTTGGGGCAGATGATCGCCATGGCTACCTTCTTGGCGGGCAGAGTTTGTCGATCTCGCCGGCGTAGGTTTTCCAGTCGATGCCGAGTTCCTTGCAAATCAGTTTCTCGATCCGGGTCGCAAACTTGTGCTCGCGCCGGTACGGGGCCTTCGGATCGTCGCCAGGCTCTCCGTCGCCGCGGTAATGATCGTCGAATCTGTCGACGGCACTCTCCCGGATTCCACGCTCCCGGCACAGAGCCTCCTCGATCAGTTCATGCACGAGAACGAGAACGTGGTAGCTGTGCTTCCCGGATTGCGCCACCTCGAAATGATGGCACCCGTAAGCATCAAGGAACCAGTTGCCGCATTGCTGGTTGCGCAGATGCCTCTGCTCAAGGATCTGGACTTCGATGGTCGGTTTGTTGGGCATGGTTAGAATATCTTGATCCCGAATTTCTCTGCCTTCTCGATCTCCTCCTGCGCCTGGTCGAAGGACTCGGTCTTGACCTCGATGTAATAGCCGCGGACCTCCTTCGCGATCTTGGTCACCATGTCGATCGCGGCCTGCATCGTGTTTCCAAACCCCACGACGGCGCCGATCTCAGGGAGCCCGACGGCTTGCGGGATGGCGTAGTAGCGGCCGGCGATCCTGGTCGGGTTGCGCAGCTTGATGAACTTCCGGTACTCCTCCGGGAAGTCGACGGGCTGCCAGTTCTTGTCGGCCCATGCGGAATGGATCAACGCCTCGGCGCCGTACTTGGCGACCGGCTCGGGGTCAACGCAGATGCCGTGCGCTCCCTGCCAGATGATCTCAGAGATGTTCTTGTAGAACTCCTGGTAGAGCTCATTCGGAGGACTGCCGGCCCGGGCGCAGAAGTCGATCATGTACGGCACCTGATCTTTGCCGATCCGGACCTCCGTTGAGTAGAACCCGCGGTAACCGTAGCGCCGCATCACAGGCGAGATAACCCGGTCGAAGCGCGTGACCGGCTCCGGGATCTTGTCGTAGTCGGCGAAGATGCCGACATAGCCCACATCCTTGATCTCGACGCCTGTGAGGGTCTTTGTCGGGAACTGGCCGTCAATGCAGTAGCAGTCGACGCCGACCTCGAACCGATCCGGCAGGTCATCCTCGACAACGAAGTCGATCACGTTTTTGAACGCGCCCAGGTCATGCTCCATGTCGTCCAGCACCGGCTCGACCATCTTGTAGTCGATCGCCTGGAACGTCTCCCGGATGCCGCGGAAGTAGGAGATCTTCACCCAGACGTTCTTCTTAGACTTCAGGTAGCCGCGCAGGTTGTCCATGCCATGCACAACCTCGTAGTGGCCGACCGGCAGCCCGAGCTTGGTGAACAGCTTCTTTGATCCGGGCCGGTCGAGTTCAAGCTGCTCGCCCATGCGCGACCCCCAGACGTATTTCCCCTGTGATTCGAGCCGGGTCTGCAACTCGCCGAAATAGACGTCCGGGAAAATCCAGATGTCCGCCTTGTCGTAGACGTCGCCAAACGGATCGTTGATCACTTCGATCCCGTCAATGCCCTTGCCGACCCATGAGATATTGGGCTTCGGGAAGCCGCTGTAGGCCGGCGCCCAATAGTAGACCTTGCCGAAGTCTCGGCCAAGGCGCGCGGCCAGATCACAGAACAAGCCGTTGTCCACCACGATAGCTGTCTTTGATTTCAGGTCGATCATTCGAGTGCGTTGTAGATGTTTCTCCCGCCCTTGCCCTTGCAGAAGATGCGCCGCAGGAACTCATCGCGGGTCTCGCTGGCGTCCTTGAGGGACTTCTCGGCGAACTCCTTTTCAAACTGCTCGGGTGACTCAAAGCCGCCGTCCTTGACGGGGTCGAGGGTCATGGGAGTTTCCGGCACGGAAGGGGCGGCAGTGGCATCGGCTGCTGGAGTTTCAGCCAGGGAATCCGCGGGCTGCGGCGCGAGGGATAGCGCCTCTTGCGGTTCAAGTTCCTCTGGCGTTTCAACTCGCAGCGTCCGCAGCATCGCCCGCCCGGCCTGCTCGTTCGTCAGGGTGTCCATCCCAAAAATGTTCTTCAGCCACCGCTTGACGGCCTCGACGATTCGCTGCCAGAGGGAGGGATTCTTTTCCGCGTTCTGCGCTGCCCACTCTTCAACGATCCGGTTTCGATAGTCCTCACCCGACTCGCCTTCCTGTTGCGCGTACCTTGATTTCAGGTCGGTGATCTCGCTGGCCGGGATCTCCCGCAGCGCGAAAGCGGTAATGGCGGCACGTCCCCGCCGGCTGTCGAGAGTCGCATGCGCCCACTCGTGGTTGGCGATCTCGGCGACCGTGGCGGCATCGCCAGCGTAGGCGGCGTTGATCGTGAGCTTGCCGTCAACGTACTGGCCGCGCACGCCACGCCCGTTCTCCGTCGTGGTCGGCTCGTTGACCACTTCGATCTTGGGCGCTCGCGGGTTGGCCTTTGCGAAGGCGTCAACGGCGGTCTGCACGTCGGCGACGGGCATGGACGGCGAGTAGGTGGATTCGAGGGAGGACAGACGCACCGGCATCGTGACGCTCAGGAACTTCTTTCCGTCGGTGATGGTGACAGATGAACTCGTATCCTTCACGATCAGTCGAACCTTCTCCAGACCCATTGCGCGGGCCTGCGCGAGAGCGTCGGCCAAGAACTCAGGATTGACCGCTACCCTTCCGCCAGTAGCGACCCCCGCCTTGGTTTCAGTCACACCTTCCGAGTGATACCCGCCGAAATCCGGAGACTCGCTTGAGAACCCAATTCCGCCACCCTCAATAGGATGAATCTTAATGATGTGCCACCATCTCGACTTCTCAGACGTGACCAGCGAAGCCATGCGGGCCAGCCGGTACGTCTCGCCTGTGTCAACGGTGGTGTCGATTGTGACCTCGCCGGGATCGCCGACCTTAAGTTGCCCACCTTCAACCTTCACGTAGTTGGGGACAACCTGCCGCCAGTTGGGATACTGGATTGGGTAGAACGTGCGTTTCTTTGTCTTTGGGTCTTCGCTCCACGTACCAGCGATCTTTCCGTTCTTGTCCAGCACTTGGCCTTTGCTGTTCAGCTTTTCGCCATCCCCACCGACTGCGACCGTCAGCCTCCGTCCATCTGTTGCGATGGTGAATTTCCCATCGTTCACAACGCGATTAAGAACATAGAGGGTTTCATCATTCGACTGAGCCAACCCCACCGCCTTCGTGATCTCCGCTGGCGATGGCTTCTCATTCAGCGCCGGAATCGGGCTGTTCTTTGGGACCGTGCGGGTCGTCTCCGATTCCGAGAATGGCGGCGGAACCGTCACACGGTCCCTGCCCTTGCCAAACGAATACTGCTTTCCAAAGCGGTCCCCGATGGTGTCCTGAAAGCGTTGCAGCGCCTCCTGCGTGTGCGGGATTCGGAATGTCCCGTCGCCCGGAACTTCGATTGTGACGTGCTCGCCGTGCTGGCGGGTGATGCCTTGGCGGATCGCTTCCTCGATACGCGAAGCCGTGCGCCACGAGGTTGCGCCAATCTCAATCGGGTGCCCCGGTTCAAGGCTCTCCATCGTCGAAGCCTCAGTGTCGTGAAGATCCGTGTATTTCTTCACCAACGGTTCGAGCGCGTCAAGTTTGGCCTCATCAGCGGCTTTCCGTCTCTCGTCTCCATCTTTGCCGTAGGGCAAATCATTCGTGGCGGAACGGTGCTGGTCCTCGATGTCAGCCAGCTTCTTCAAATCGACTTTGGCTTGCTCGGCATGAACCTGTGTCTCCGGCGCGTCCTTCTTCGCTGCCTCGACCGCATCGGCCAGAAATTCCTTCTGCGCCTTGATCTGCTTTCGATCTGACAGCTTGGCGATGTTGCGTTCCTTGGCCGCCGTCGGCTCGACCTTCGGCCCCTGCGGCGTCTCCGTGACCGTGGCACCGGGGGGCGGCTCGGGCGTGGCGGCTTTCGCAGCGGGTGCCTCGGCGGGCGGGGCGGGCCTGAGTCTCTCAAGAGCTTTCTCAGTGTTGACGCCTCCCCATTTCTCTTCCTGTTCAGCAGCGGCAGCAACCTTGCGCAGATTCGCAATTCGCTCTTGGGTCGCCTTCGCTAATTTCTGTGACTCCTCCGGCCAGTATTCTTTCCCGTTGGTTAAAGTCTTCCGCTCATTAGTGAACCGATTAAGGTCCGCTTCAAGTCGCTTCAACTGATCCGCAATGGGATCTGTGCTGCCGGTCTTCTGCTTGAGAATCCTACTGACGCTCTGGAAATCTTCGGCCTCCTTTTTCTTTGCCGCACGTTCGGCATTCTCAGTGTCGCGCTTCGCCTGCGCTTCCTTGAAGTCGGATTCACGCTTTGCGATGGCTTGCGCCTCTTCGTCAGCTTTAGCCTTCCATCCTTCGTTCACCTTGGAAACGACATCATCCGTCGCCTTTGCGAGCATGGAATCGAACGCCTTCGACTTCTGCGCGATGGTTCCTGTTTTCTCGTCAGACATCCACGCCTGCCATGTCTCATCGTCGCGGACGTGTTCGTTTAGGGTATTCTGAACGAGCTGGCGCAGTTTGTCGGGTTCTTCCTTATAGAGCGACTCATACTCATCCAGACGTTCCTTAATCGCGCCCAACGTGTGCTGAACGTCGAACTTGGGCGCGGGTGCCTCGGAGGGCTTCTCCGGCGCAGCGGGCGCTTCCGCCTTGGGTGCAGGGGCCGGAGTCGAACCGGCTGCGTCGGCCTTATGAGGGCCAACTGCTGCCGTAGCTCCCTGCTGTGAAAGCTCCTCAGAAGTTGCTGGATAATATCCAAATTCTTCAATCGCATCTCCCGCCCATCGAACATCACTCGCCTTCACCTTGAAGGCATGAACAGGAATGTCCTCCGATGGATTATCAGCCATTCCGTGTTGTTTAGAATACGCCCGCGAAAAAGAGACCCAATCTCCGCTGTTGAGCGTAGCCTTAGGGGCGGCACGATACACCGTAACGATGGCATCCGGCTTCCCCCTGATTCGCTTCAATGCTGCAACACTTTCCTTGTAACCAACACTTCCTGGTTCGCCTGTGTATAGATCAGGACGGTCATAAATATCACGAGGGGCAAGGTCAGTCGAAAGCAAGTCGTGCGCCGGAGGGCCTTCGCTGTTTGGCCGATGTTGGCCTTGATAACTCGGTTCCTGCGCCGGCTGAACAGCCTCCGCCTCAGCGGCCTTCCCGCCCTTCGCCGCGATCAGATACTCCGCATAATCCATCGCGGTCTTACTGATCTGAGATTCGTCCCGATATGAGCCATTCGGTTTTTGTAGCCTTCGCAGCCCCGCCTTACTTTGCACAACAGTCGCTCCTGCCGCCACATCACTTTCAACAAGCTCCCTGCGGGTATGAGGCATCCCCTCTGCGGTGACTGACTGCGCGAGCGCCATCTGTGCCCGCTTGGCCTGCATCGGGTTCATGCCTGCCGTGAACTCATCCTTTGCTGGCTCTATCTTTGGAGTCGGCTCCGCAGTGTCACCAATGCGCTTTGTGCCGTTGGCGATACGCTCCCTCTCCGCCTTGACGGCCTCCATCTTCGCCGCAATCCTCCCCTCCACGTCTGCCATCGCAGCCTGATTTCCCCAGATGATCTGCTGCCGCTGGGTGGGCTTAACCTCGACGCCGGCCGCCGCCGCACGGGAAAACAGTTCAGTCGCTTCAGGTGGTTCCGCCTTTGCGACCGGGGCGACCGAAGGCTTCACAGCCTCACGCGCCACCTTTTCCGCCTGTTCACCCTTTGGGGCGAGCGCGTTGTATTGCGCCTTCACCTCGTTCCACTTCGCCTGAAGCTCAGCCATGCGCTTCTCATCGCCCTTCAGCTTCGCGTTGCCCATGCTCGCCTCGATCACCTTCATCTGCGTGGCGAGCTTGCGGGCCTTCGGCGTCTTCTGCCATGGCGTCACTTCTCCCGCAGGTACTCCGGCAGCGGCTTGTGCGGGTGCGACGCCTTGAACGACTGGCGCGCCTGGTTGAACGCCGCCGCCAGGCTTTGCTTCGGCGAGTGGCCGGCTGCCCTCATCTCCTTCGCGTTGTGGCCGATCGATTGTCTGCTGTATCCCTTCTTGAGTGGCATGGATTGGTTCTCCGGTTGTGACTGGTTCGCCCTTCGGAAGCGTGGCAAGATCGTATCCCTCCTTTTGAAGCGTGTCTTCGTCCACCGTGCGCATCCCCCGTGGTGAACCGGGATCGGGCACCTGGTAGTAGCGGTGCCCACCCTGCTCGTACATGAACAGCGCTTCCTTCGGGACAGGCTTGCCGGCCGGCGCGGCTTCCGCTGGCTTTGCGGGCTCGACGGCTGCCGCAGGTTCCGGCTCGACTTCGATCTCCTTCAAGAGTTCCGGGTCAATCAGGTCGGACCCGGAGGGCTCGGCGTCCGGTGCGGGTTTCGGTGCCGGCCCCTTGGGTGCGGCGAGCTCTCCAGCGGCCGGCGGTTCCTCGCCGGGCGGAGTCTTCTTCGTGCTTGCGAGTCCGATGCCAGCCTTCTCCGCGGCTTCCGGCTGGCGCTTGATCCAGTCAACAAGGTCTCCCACCGTTCGCCCATTGAATCCCTGCTCACGCGCCTTCGCCATCGCCTCCGGTCCTGGGACCCACAAACCGGTTTCAATCGCCTTGATGTCGCTTGGCAGCCGGGCAACCGACAACCCTGTGCGAAGAAGCAACTGTATAAGCGCCATGTCTCGCCCTGTCTCCATAACGCCCTGGGTGATCGGACGGTCGGGATCGTAAGTGAGCTTAGCCCCAATGTTCTGGCCGTACTGCATTCCCCCGCCTGCCGCAAAATCAACCCCCACATGCGCCGGCAACTTCGCTGCCAGCTTCACACCCGGACCGCGAAGCCATCGCATCGCCCCGGCAATCCCCTCTCGATCGGTGGCAACCGCCAAGCCCGACAGGAATATCCGCCCGGAAGGCTCCGCAGACAGAAGCCGTATCCCCCGGCTAAACGGAACCGCCATCCCCGTTCCGATCGCGGTGCCTGCGATTTCTGCAACCCCGCGCGCGGTGTTGAATTCCTTCTGTGTGATCTTGCCGGCTAGAAGCTGTGGGCGGAGTTTGTCTGTCGCTTCTTGGCGCATTGAATTGCCAATGACCCCGGCGCCGGAGACGCCTGACGCAACTGTAGCGAGCGTATTCGCTGTGCCTGTTGTAAGTCCCGCGGCAAGGCCTATTCCCTGCGTCACCATCGCCGCCGCCCAGATAGGAACCAACCCGCCGGCAAACGGGGCAATCCTGCCGACAATGATGTTCTGGTCCGCTTTGGCGACCACCTGCTCCGGCAAATCGAGGTTCCAACTCTTGGCCTCCGTTTGAAGGTCTCCAAAAAACTTCGCGGTCTTGTCCTGCAAATAGTCGGTGGCCCCCTGGTATTGGGTGAGATTCTGCTTCGCCAGTTCCCCTGCCGGTCCGGGCAAAAGCGAGGCCGTCAACTTGGACGTGAACCCCGGCCCCGAAGCCCGGATCAGATTTCGGGCGAGCCATTCCTTTATGTTCAAGGAAGCCTCTTCCTCTCCTTGGAATGCACGCAGACCGGCCTGCTTGGTTTCCTCCCAGACAGTAGGATCGCGGACCTGATCCCAGAGCCCGCCCTCCTTGAGCATCGGCTCCTTGTCCTTCATCGCCTGCCGCAGGACATCGCGCTCATCGCGGAGCGGCTTCTTCATCTTCTCAGTCGCCCCGGGATGGGAGATCAGCCCGTCGACTTCCTTCAGCCGGTTCTGGGCGAGGCTGTAGGTACTCAGCAGCTTCGCCCCGTTCACAGCGTCCTCCCCGCCGAACTGGGAGATCAGTTTTTCAATCGGCTCGCCCCCGACCGTCTTGTTCCCGGCATCCCGGAGATTTGCCAGCCGCGCCATCGCCGCATGAAAAACCGGAGCGTTGTGAATGTCCGCATGGTCCCTCGCCTGGTCGATGAAATCCTTGTTCGACACGTCATCAACCTTCGATTGCGCCAAAGCCTTTGCCCCCTCCTGCAAGGAATCCCATGCGCCGATCCCGACATTCGCCAACTGTGTTGCCTTTATGGCGGCGGCCTCGGTCGGCGTGACTAGGCCGAGATTTGGAAATCCTTCCTCGTGGCTGGCTTCTCTTTCGTCGACCGGAGGATCCACGGCAGCCCCGCGCTTCGGCAAATGCTGCATGATCGTCTTCGGGTCGATCAGACGCTGCCCGCGCGCCCGCCGGTAGTCGTTCACCTGCTTGATCCGTCCGGCAACCCAGTCATCGGGACCGGTCGGGACGGGATCAGGATAGTCGATCAACGGTTCCCCGGCCGCCTGCCTCTGCTGGTTCACGGCGCCCGTTGCCGCGGCAATCGCCTTGTCGTTGATCGTGAGCGTCTGTTCGGCAAGCCCCCCATAGCGGATCTTCTCATCCTCGAGCGCCTTCTTCACCCTGTCGTGTTCATCGACAATGCGCTTGCGACGGTCCTGCGCATCCTTGATCGCAGCCGCCGCCTTCTCTGCTTCGGATTTCTCTCCGGGCAGCCGGCCGGCGGCAGCAACGGCATCCGGGGTCGGGTCGCCGCGCTTGCGGCTGGTGAACATCGCCCCGAAAACTCCAGTCGTATCCTTCGCCGCCTCTTCATCGGAAGGAATCGCGGCCCCCACCTTCGCAAGATCATCCAGCGACGGACGGCCGGCAGCCTTCGCCGCAAGATCCGCTTTGGCTCTCGCTGCTTCCCGTGCGGTCCCTGTCTTGCCCTTGATCAGGTCGGGAAGCAAATCGGTATTCTGCTGGTCGAACTCGTCGAGCATCGCCTTCCGCGCCTGAAGATCCGCCTCCAGCAAAGTCTTCCGGGTTTTGGATTGCTTCATCTGCCGGGGCAAAGCGTGGTTGGCGAGAAGATCACCAAGGTCGTCGACCTCGCTCCGCTGCGGCGCGAGCCGTTGCCCCAGTGATTGCCCCTGAGAAAACGCCGTCGTCTTCGCCTGCCGTTGCAGTGCCCTGCGGCGGCGCTGCTCCGCCGTGTCATCGAACGCGAATGGATCAGCCGCGAGGCTTCCGGGTGCATTCGCTACCGCCGTCGCGGAATCCGCATAAGGATCGAAGTCGTCGGGCATGATGATCTCAATTCCCTACTGATGAAACACTTCGGCGTCGGAAGAATCAGACCCGCTGGTGCCGCCACCCAAGTCCCCGTAAACAGGAAGGGCGGATGGTTTCTTTGGATCGTACACCCGTCCTGACGCACTGACATCCGCGAATGTCGGCGCCGCGCCGCCTGCTCCAGCCGCGGGGTCGTTGAAGGGATTGTAACCGGATTTGTCCCGATTCGCCTTCAGTCGAAGCCTAGCCGTGGCGTCCTCCGGCTTCAATTCCATCAGTTTGTCCCGGTCCCCTGGACTGAGCCTGAAGAACGCATTCCGCATCTCCGCCGAAAAGTGCATCGCATATCTGTTATGACTCAGTTCAGAAACGGTTGTCGGAGCGTCCGGCCGGGTAAGAAGCCCAGCGGCTGGCGATCCGGCAGCGACATTCGAAAGAAGGTGTTCATCCTGGGCAGGCTGCCCGCCTGAAAACTGGCTAAGCAATTCCTGACTGGCTGGATGCCGGTATTGAGGCGTCATCCCACTGGCAGGATCAAACCCCTGCGCCGCGTTCGCGCGCATCGTATCCCTGTCCGTCCATTGGTGCCCCGTGCCCATGGACGCATCCCGGGCGTTCCGCACGAGTTCAGACGGCGCCGGCCGGCTCATCGATCGGTACGCATCCGCCCCCAGCATCGTGATATTCTCAGGCTGGATCAGCCCGGCGCCTCCACCCATGGTCTCATACCTCTTCCTGGCATCAGCCCTCTTCTTTAGAAGATCGCGCTGCTGTTGCGCTAGACGCACCATGCGACCTCGAAGAAGCCGGGGGCTGGCGTGGCCGCTGCGGGCTTCCCGAAGATCAAGCCGGTCCTGCGCTGCCTGATTTTCCTCGTCGAACGCCGCCTGATCCGGTGCAAGCAGCTTGTCGAGTGCGCTCTCAGTGATGATCGCCATGGTAGATGCCGGCGGGACAGTTCCCCGCCCGGAATTAACCTGGGTCGTGCAATCACGCCGATGCTGCCCAAGTAAGGCGACCGTCGGACTATGTAAAGGAAAACCTTATCTCACCCCATCTGCCAGCCTCCGGCCGCCCGGGCCTTCTGAATGTCGATCTTCCGGCGGTGTTCCTTCAACTCGGTCGCCGACGCCTGCACGTTGTAGAAGCCGATCGCCGAGAAAAGAACCCCGTCATCGTGCGTGCCCGACATCGCCTCCGGCCGGCTGTTCCGGCTGATGATGAATGTCTTCATCTGCCCCAGAATCCATGGGTGGGGTATGTCGATTGTCGGCTCCTGCGGATTCCACTCGTTCACCATCTGGGCGAGGTGGTCGATGATCGTCTTGCGCGTCGTCTCGTTCGTCAGCCAGCCGAGCTGCTTGTCTGTGGTGCCGGCGGTCTTGTTGATGATCCTCCGGGAGTAGACCGAAATGCCGATCTCGTTCAGCTTCTTCACCATCGTCAGGCCGCAGTTGTTGACCTCCGGGAAAACGATGCACCGACCGTAGTAGATGCTGAGTGCGGCCATGATGTTCGCCGCGACGTACTGCTCGACCCTCGACCAGTGGAACGCGACGACGCGCGGGCATAACCAGAAGCCGCGGGTGTCCCGGTAACCTGCCCGGATGATACCGAGCGCATGGTAATCCGGGTCGGCCTGCGGCTTGTCGCTCACCTGATCCTCGCCGGTCATCGTGTCGCCGATTCCGATATACCGGCATCCGATCTTGGGGTCTTCGTAGATGTCAATGCTGCCAGCCGGGTCTGGCGTGAACGACGCGCGCATGTCGTCGAGCAGCGTCAGTTCCCCGCGCTTCGGCGTGATCCGATCCGCCAGCTTCTCCATCTCCGTGATCTTCGTCACGTTGAAGCGGAATCGGGACGATCGGAAGAAGCAGCTGATGTCGTCCGACGGATATTCGCTTCGGAACTTTTCGACGTCCCCCTCGCACTTGACCTTGATCATCCGCCGGCGCCACGCCAGTTGCTCCAGGCTGAGTTTGAACTTCAGCTGCTCCTCGCGCTCGTCGTCGGTCATCGACCGCCGGAACTCCTCCGTCTCATCGGGATCGGAGAACGCCTTGATGTGATCCGGCTCGCAGAACCACGGGATAAAGATTTTCGTCCATCCATTATCCTTGTTCATCCAGTATTTGAAGAAGGTTCCGAACGGTCCGTTGGGAGTCGAGTCCATGACTCCAAGCGTTGTCTCGCCCTCCGTCGATAGGGAGTTCAGAAATGCGAGCGCCGGGTCTTTCTCGCCGCGGGGGAAGAACGCCACCTCCGTCGTGTTCGCGACCTGCACGGTCCCGGAACGGCCGGCGTTCTTCGACATTGCCGTCTCCTTCCCGTAGTGGCTCCCGTTGCCAAGGGTGATGTCATCGTCGAGGTCGGCCTCGATCGGAAGTCCCCACTTGAAATGGTCATTCCTTGCCAGCCACTGAAAGATGCCAAAGACAGTGTCGGACGTGCCGGCGATGTCCCCCATGACCGCGCCGTTGAGCCCCGGAAACTTTTGCAGGTGATGATAGATCAGCGCCTGGACACCGGTTGACCCGCCGTCCTGCCTCGGCTTCAGCAACATGATCAAGCAAGGCTTGTGCTGCTTCCGGCATTCCCGGTAGGCCCGGAACAACTCAATCTGGCAGACGCGCGGGCGAATAACCGGACCGCGAATCACCATCCCTTCCTTGGTTTTGATCTCGGCGCACTGACGGAACCAAAACTCGGGGTCCGCCCGGATCAGGGCGTCGAGGGTGGATGCGCCAGCGACGGCTTCCATGTGAGAATCCTCCCTGTGTTCGTCTCGACTGTCACGCACCGGTCATCATACAGGCGGGCCATCGCGAAATCCTTCGTGGCGGTGACGTCGAGGGTCTGGCCGATGTGCTTCAGGCACCATGCGTCAATCACTTCGCGAGCCCGGATCGACTCATTCACGTCGCGTTGCGGACCCACCCGGGCCGTGAATATCTTCACCGTCTTGCCCCGGGCAATCCAGTTTTTCACCCGTGCCACCATCGCCGGCACCGGATCGCCGATCTTGTCGATTCCACCCCATTTGCCGTAGCTGGCGAGAGTGCCGTCAAGGTCGACGCCGATCCAGCCCGAGAGTGATTGCCGTGCCGGCGCGCCACCAGGGAATCCGAGCGCGGTGAGAGCGGCCAGCACCTGCCCGACCGTCACGGAACGGATGCACGTCCCGTCGCCTTCGACACGAGTTTTCCCCGTCGACGTGTTCCGCACCCCGTAATCGGTTCCATCCTTGCGGCCGACAACGCCTGCGTGAATGGAGCCCTTCGTCATCACAAACTCAGGCAGGGAGCCCCCGAAGATTCCGACCGCCGTAGTCCCGACCGCCTGCGCGACATGGAGAGGCATGCTGTCGATCCCAATGAAAAGCCCGCACCGGCTGAGCACGGCCGCGAGCGTTCCGATGGTCGTCCGCCCGATGAGCGAGAGGTCGCACGGCACAGACACCGACTCCCCACCGACCAGGATAACCCGCCAGCCGAGTTTCCGCAGGCCATTAGCAAGAAAGATGAAGTTTTGGATCGGCCAGTCCCGGCAGGCCCAGTGGGTCGGCCCGCAGTGGATCGCGCACCAGCATCCGTCGGATTCTCCATCCTCCTCCTCCATGGCGGAATCCGCCCATGCCGCCTGCTCGCGCGTGAAATAGATCTCCGTCAGGTGCTCGATCGGTCCGGCCAGACCAGCGGCCTCGGCGTAGGCGTCGATGTAGTGCCGACCCGGCCGGTTCTCATAGGCCATGTCGAGGTCGATCACCCAGGCATCCCGGGGGATGACCGCCGGCGCCGGGGTCGCATAGGGATGATTCGCGAGAACATCCGGAACGAGGGTCTTGTAGTGGATGGGACAGAGCGGCCACTCGGCATGAAGCCTGCGGATCAGCGCCGTTGTGAGCAGCACGTCGCCAAAGGCCCCCGCGCGCTTGATCACGATGGGGAAATCCATCCGGCGGGCCTTCAGGTACGGCGCCCACACCTTGCAGAGCACGGAATGGTTCTCCCTCCAGATGTTCTCGATGCCGGGAACCATCTTCGAAGTCTGCCCCCCATGGTGGAACACGTTGATCCGGACCGCGTGGATCGTGTACCCGATCCGGCGCATGCGGAGCGACAGGTCGGAATCCTCGCCGTAGGCGAAATGCAGATACGGGGCGAACAGACCATGCTTGCGCACGATTGACGCCTTCGCCATGAGACACGCCCCGTCGACATATTCGAGCTTCGCCCCGCCACGGCCGTAGAAGTTGTCCTGGAGTTCGCAGCAGCACCCCTCGCGGCCGACCAGGGCCGCCGTCGGATTCATCTTGAACGCCGCCTCCATCACCTGAAGCCAGCCGGCCGGAACCTCCGTGTCGTTGTTCAGCATCACGAAGTACTCCCCGCCGGCAACGTCCAGGGCCATCTTATTCGGTTCCTCGAAGCCGAGGTTGCTCGGATAGTGAACCACCCGCACGTTGGCGTTCTCCCGGACAACCGTGTCGAAGAACGCGCCCACGCCGTCCGTGGATCCGTTGTCGCTCAGGATCAATTCGAAGTCGTCCCCACTGTTTGCCAGCACCGTTGACAGGCACCGCCGCGTCAGGTCGAGGTTGTTGAACGCCAGGATGGAGATTGAGAACTTCATTTGGTGGGAAGCCTGCGCATGTCCTTGCAGGACTCGAAGCCGAGCTTCGCGTAGAATGTCATGCTGTTGCGGGTCGCCAGCCGGCAGGCCGTACCTTTCACCGCGTCATGCCGGATGACGCGCGCCATGAGAAAGCTCCCGAGGCCCTTCCCCCGAAGCTCCTTGTCGATCACCACGTCGCAGAGCCATGAGAAGGTCGCGCAATCCGACACCACCCGGGCAAACCCAACCTGTTTACTGGTCGCCGACTCATAGAGCCCGAAGCAGATCGACGGCGGGGCAAGCGACCGGAGGATGACCGCATCGCTCCGCCAGGCCCCGAAGTAGGTCTGCTGGATTGTCCGCGTGATCCAAACGACGTCCAGCAACGCAGCATCCGTGCTGACGAAGAACTGTGACGGCGGATCCTGGTCGATCTCGTTCATTCCCGCTTCTCCCATCCGTCGAGCGGCACGCAGTACGCCATGTTGGCGAAGATCGCCTGCGGCATCAGGCGCTTCTCGATGATCGCCGGCTGCACCCCGGGCCCGTGGTGAAGATCGAAGTCATCGAAGAAGAAGTGCCGCACCCCAAGACGCTGACCGAGCTCGATGTCCGCCGCCACGTCCTCCCGCATGTGCCCGCCGTCAATGAAGATCGCGGCAGGCCGGCAGCCCGCAAGGAACTCGTCTGTCAACTCCCGCCGGAACTTGAACTCGAACCGCGATCCGAATTGCTCCCGCACCGCCGCCACCCCAGCCCGCAGCAAGGGATCGTTCTCCCGGACGTCCACGCTCGTCACCCGCTCCACCCCGAGGTTCAGCCAGAGCATCGACGAGTGCCCAAGGTTGAACCCGATCTCCAGCAGGTGAACCGGATGAACAAGATTCAGGAACAGCCGGAACTTGTTCACGTTCGGCGCCCCGCAGTGGTACGGCGTCAGTTCACTGCGCTTCGGTAGCATCGCCGTCCACTTCGCGAAGTCCGCCGCATCCGCCTCCGTCGAGAAGTACGTCGTCTTGAAAAACCAGTCGTTCGGGTCGAAGCTCATGGCTCGTACCCCCGCGCCCGCAGCCATTCGTGGATCGCCGCCGGATGCTCCCCCTTGAACTCGTCCAGCTTCAGATCCCCGTGAATCAGGCTCCACCAGGGGGCGCCCGTCGCCTCCGCCTCCGTCAGCCGCGGGTCATACGTCCCAAGCACCGCCTCGTGCATCACCTTCGACTTCGCGAAGAACGCCGCCGGCCGCCGCAAAAACCCGTAGTGGTACACGTTCAACCCCTCCACCCACTTCGCCCGGCTGTGCACCTCCATGTCCCGCGGATCCGGTTCGTCCGACACCATCCACAACGCCGTCGGCGCAAGCCGCGCCACCCGCCAGCCGCAGATGTATCCCCGCGGGATCGTGTGCTGAGCGTCCCGCCAGAAGTTCCACCGGTCGAAGTACCGGCAGCCACCCTCCTCCACCGCCGCCCGGATCAGCGCATGCGACTCCACCCCGATCAGTTCATCCGCGTCGAGCGTGATCTGCATGTCGAACTGCGCCGACTCCCGGATGAAGTTCAGCCACTTCGGCAGAAACTGCCCATCCTTGTGCGGGTCCGGCCAGGGACGGTTCATCACCCGGATCTTCCCCTCCACCACGGACAACGCCTCCATCGCCTCCCGCGTCCCGTCCGTCGAATCAGAATCGCACAGGATCAACTCGTCCACCACCGGCAGAAGCGACCGCGCCGCCTCGATCCAGCAGTAGTCCAGCGAAAGCCCGTTTCGCACCGGAATGTATCCCGTCAGTCCATGCTTCATAGTTTTGCCTTCCGCCTCTTCATCTTCAACGCCCGCAAAAACGCAAGCCCCCGGTAATACTCCCGGTCACCGCGCACCTTCGACTTCCCGCGAGCACGGCCGCCAATGCGCCCCCACACCGCCAGATATTGGCTCGTGCGCTTCATGCACAATCAGAGTTGAATCGCCCCCCGCAGGTCCGAGATCTGCGCGCACAGGCATTCGATCTGCCGCGTGTGATCCTCGATGATACCCAGAACCTGAGTCGGCAGGGGTGCGGGGCATTCTCCGGGGGTTGGACTGACGGGCCCTAGATCCACGAGAGGTTGGCACTTCACCCGAAGTTCTTGAAACTGCCCAAACGCTTCGTTGATCATCTTCTCCTGCCCCTCCAGCACAGTGAGAATCGTCTTCTTGGATGGTGCCGTCGCTCCTTCAGGATAATCCCTCGATGAAACAAGGACCGCAGCACCGCTGCGCGTCCGCCTTTCTTCTGCAATTGCCATTAGGTGGTTTTTCATAGCTAAGGTATCTCCAGGCTCAACGGCATCCGCTTCTGCCGCTCCCGCATCCGCTTCGCCATCTTCTCTTTGTTCGTGTAGTCACTCCCCCGCACCCGCGTCCCCGGCTGCGCCAGCGCCATCTTCCCCCGCGCCATCAGCCATTCCCGGTCGTACCGCGTCAGCGCCGGTATTTCCACCGCCATCGCGTGACGCTCCAGCAGCCGCAGAAACCCCAGGTCGATCATGGCCGCAGCCTTTCCACCGCCGCGAAGATCCGGCCAACCCCCGGCACCTGCACGATCCGTGTCTTCCCCTCGCCGGCCGGCACCTCCCGAGACTCCGTCCCGCCGTTCCAGCGCATCTCCTCACACTGCCCCGTCTTCGCGCACGGCCCGTTCTCCGGGTAGTGCATCGGGTTCTTCGGCCAGTGGTGACACGGCGCCAGCGGGCACTTCCCCGACGTCAGGGCGAACGTCCGACGGTAGAACCGCGTCCGCAGCATCCAGGACTCCGACCCGTACAACGCCACCGCCGGCAGTCCCAGGGCGCCCGCAACGTGCGTCCAGACTGAATCCGGGGCGAGCACCGCGTCCGACGTCGCCACCACGGCCGCCGACTCCCGGAAGCTCAGCCGATCATGCGCGCAATTTATGACCCCCATCGACAAATCCTCACGGCTGTTCTCGCCCGGCACCGTCCCCGGCAGGCCGAGCAGCATCACCTCCCAGCCGCGACCCGTCAGCTTGCCCACGAGCTGCTTGGTCAGGTCCAGCGGGTACGACCGCGCCGCAGCGGAGCCGAACACCTGCAGGGCCAGCCTGGGCCGCGCGCTCCGCGGATACCGCAGGAGGATCGCCTCCCGCTCGAGCTCGGACACGCAGAACGCCGGCACCCGAGCCGCGTCCGCCTCCGGCAGCTCGATCCCGGCCGCCCGGGCAAAGGCATCCGCCGCGTGCAGCCGCGTCGCGTCCGGTCCGTACTCGGTCGCTCCTTCGAGGGGGATGACCACGTCGTACTCCTTCAGCCGATCCGCCGGCAGCGGGTATGGCTCGATCGCGTCGGGATACGGCATGCCTCGGAACACCTCGGCGCCGCCCGGCGCGCAGGACACCGCGACAACGCTCTCCGGCCATCGGTGCTTGATCTCCCGGACCACGCAGCCGACGAACATCAAGGCGCCCAGGCCGCCGGGCCGGATGAGCAGCACGCGACCAGGAGCGCAGCCGGCGGAGAGGATGCCTGTGCCAACTACGGTGTTGACCCGAGCGGTCCCCGGCGTGGAGAGGTAGGCGAGCTCCCATGCGTTGCGGTCCTCGACCAAGTAGGAGCCGGGCTCCAGGGAGGATGGATCTCCGGTCGGCGAGGTGTAGGCGAGATGTGCGGACAGCGTCAGCAGATGCACGAGCCCCAGTGAGAGCAGCTTACGCCGGAGCGCAAGCCTTTTCTGGGGCAGAAGAAAGCCGGCGGTCACGCCTATGACGCGCCGCCGGCCCTCAACGAGAAGACACCAAACCAACTGAGGCGAGGATGGGGCAGATGGCGGCCGGATGTCGAGAGAAAACACATCCCTAGACGGTCTAGGTGTCTGTCGCACAATGTCTAATCTGTCTAATCGCAAACACTTGCAACTCGCGAGCGCAAGCCTATTTGCACAAAAACGCAGAATTATTGAACGCGCCAGCTTTTGTAACTCGTTGGTAATCGTCGAAAATCACGGCAATTCGATCGACTCTGGCTCAGTTGGCCGAGCCTCGACTTCGACCACCGGCGCCGGCCCGGGCCCCAACTGCGCGACGTAGCTCTCGACTACCCCCTTCAGATCCATCCCTTGCGCCTGCAGGTCGCGCAGCACCGCGGCAACGTCCGGCGACTTCTCAACCTCCCCGATCGCCTGCGTGATGATCCGCTTCACCGGCTCGCCCTCCATGTGCGCCAGGATCGCTTCAGCCGCCGACAGCCGCGTCTTCGCGTCGACTTCAGCCACCCATAGCTTCGATTCCTTGTCGAAGTGCGATGAATGAGCCGTCAGCGCATCCTTGAACGCCGCGACCATCAACCCGATGAACTCAGAATCGGCGATGAGCGCATCGGCGATTTGCCGGCCGATCCCGCGACCAGCAGCCGGGGCGAGAAAATCTTGGGGCTTCGCGGAAAGCTCGCGCGTGCGTTGAGGTCTCATGTGAGGTGGGGGATTCTCGCGGCTGTCTGGTCTGGATGTAAAGATCGATCTTCCGCCAACGCCAACGTAGCCTTTCGCCATGCCACGCCGCCTATAGCGGCGGTGGCAAGTGGCGAAGATGGCGAGGAATGGCGAGGAATTGGCATGCCAAAGGCACGAGTTGGCGAGAGGTTTTCATAGGTAAAAGGCAAATTGAGCCAACTCCGGCCAAGCCATAGATAATGGGATAATGCCAACTCAGGACAACGAAATCCAGAATTGACACCCAAAAAAGGGGTGATATTGGTTGGGTAATGAAAGGCTATATCATGGTCACTGTGAGTGAGGCGGAGCTCGACGCATGGGAGCGGGCTCGGTGGGAATGGGCGAAGACGCGGGCAGGCCGGCGGGGCATGGCGACGTGGTGCCGGCATGTTTGTTCGGCGGCGGCTGGGGTGGCTGTGCCGAGCGTTGGGTATGTGCGGCGGGCGAACGATCCGCACCCCAAGGATCCGGTGACTGACTGCGCAGCGGTGGTGCGGGCGGTGAAGGATCTGACGGGTGCGCGGCGGCATGGCGGGGCGGCGCGGACAAGCGAGATCATCGCGCAGCTGGAGAACCGGGCGGAAGGTTGGAGCGCGCGGACGATCGCGAGGCGCCTAGGCGAGGCGGTTCGGGCTGGGTTGCTGGCGACAGGCCCGCGTGGCAGCTACTGGGTGACGGAGCGGGGCATGACCGGGGCTGCAGTGGAGATCGCGGAAGCCGCGCCGTCCGTGCCGGCCTCCCTGGAACTGTAGTCCCGCCCCGGATACGATCGAATAAAATCCGCGCAGGCTCCGAGGTGGGATCAACGGCTTGCGGATGTGTCGTCAAAAAGAATACGTTTTTTCTCGACTCGCGGTGGTGGTGGGTTAGGGTGTGTCCCGTCAACCGAACCCAATGAAAATCTACAACCTCAGCCTGCATTACGAATTTGTTCGCGAAGACCCATCGGAAAGAGTCGATTCGCCAGAGAGAATCGCGGCATACATGCAAGACGCCTTTGCGATCAACCCAGAGCAGGAATCGCTCTGGGTCATCATCCTTGACCGAAAGAACCAGCCGAAAGGCCGGATCATGGTCACGCTCGGCACAGCTACCGGAAGCCTTGTTCATCCGCGTGAAGTGTTCCGGCCCGCAATTCTCGGCTCGGCGTGCGCGATCGTTGTCTGCCACAATCATCCCAGCGGCGATCCGGCGCCAAGTGCTGCGGACATGCAAGTGACCCGGCGTTTGCGCGAGGCGGCCATCGCCATCGACATCGACTTGCTTGACCATGTGATTTGCGGCAACAAAACCGGCGATCCGGCTGGTCGCGGTTATTACAGCTTCCGCGAAGCAGGAACGCTTTGAACCTACCCCACCGCCCGGAGCGATCCGGGCGCTTGCTCCGCCTTACCCGCGACGGGCCGGGCGAACCAAGCGAGTCAACCATTCAACCACAGACCCCCATGACAATCCTGAACATCATCACCTACACGCAGCAAGACTCAGCCGGCAACATCCACGAGATCGAGCAGCGTCTGTCTCGCGGCTACAAGCTGACGCGCCGGGGTGCGCTGCGGATCATCAAAGCCGCAGGCGTCCGTGCTCTGTCAGTGATCCGCGTCGAGACCTTTATCGACGAGCGTTAAACATCCAGACACCCCCCACCCATGAAGACACCCACCACCTCACCCACCACGCCGGCAGCGCAGGCGACGCCGACGCCGTGGAGCATTCAAGAGCGCGCCGACGGCCTCGGCTCCTTGGTGAATCGTAACTCCCTTGAGATTGTCCACAACTACTTGCCCGCAGGCGGGCAGCAAGTTATCGTCGGAAAACACACTGGTATTGACTGCCTCACGCCAGCCAACGCGGCCTTGATCGTCGAGTCCGTGAACTCCCACGCCGGGCTGGTCGCGCGGGTCGCGGAGCTTACCCATGCGCTGGACCGGACCGCAGGAAGGCTCGAAACCGTGCTGCGATACCATGCGGCAAAAGGCTCGATCAATTGCGCGGTACCGATCGACGTGATGATCGCAACTCACCCCGATTTGGTTGCCGCCCGTGCAACGCTGAAGGGAGGCGCGAAGTCGAGCAAGCCTCGGCCCTATCTGCCTCTGATAGATGAGGTATGCGAGCAGGCGGCGCAGGGAGCCTGACGACCGCCCGCCCGGCTGCGGCCGGGCGCTGGCTCGGGCTTACCGCGAATGCGGCCGGCCCGGTCCAACGAAGTCAACCACGAAACCAAATCGACCCCATGACCGCCGAAGCCTACCTTGCCAGCCTGCGCCGCCCAGGCGAAACGATCCTCTCATGCGAGGACCGGCGCTTGGCCGAGCGGGCCGACCACTTGGCCGGGGTCGCGCTGCCGGCTCTGCGCGTGATCTGCTCGTGGTGCCGCCGGGAAATGCCGCCGGTGCCGTGTCTGCCGGCCCACGCGGGGCAGGTGGGTCACACGATCTGCCCGGAGTGCCGGGCGAAGTATTTCCCCTCAACTGTCAGACAACCAGAACCCCCATGCTCAACGCCCTGAAAATCACCCTCGCCATCGTCTGCTTCCTCGGCCTCTGCGGCCTGGTCGGCGCCTGGCTGTTTGCCGTGCTCGACGTCCGGCCGCTGCCCGATGATCCCAACGCGGACCGCGCGGATGACTCTCCATAGTGACGGGCAAACGCTCGCCACGCCCTACAACCGGCCCCCGCGTTGCCTCAGAATAGAGCGCCGGGGCCGGCTTCTTTTTGCCCACCGAAATATCTTGCAATCGTATGCAAACGCATTCAAACACTGAACCCATGCCTTCCTCGTGTGACCCGATGGAGACGGTCCTGCCCGTCCGCATCACCTCCGAAATGGCCGACGTGCTGAAGCAAATCGGCGCTCACACCGGCTCGACGGTCTCGACCGTGATCCGGATTGCGCTCCGGAAGGGCGCCCAGGCGGCTTGTGACGCGCTCTGCGTCGCCAACGACCGGCCGTTTTTGACTCTCAGACTCGAAACGCTCAACCAACAAAAGCCATGTCCGACACCCAATCCATGCCCGAAGCAACAGAAGCCCCGCCCGCCGAAAATCCGGCCGGGCAAGTAGAGACACGCGGCGCCCGCGCGCTGCAGATACGCGAACAGCAGCCGCCGTTGCTGGCGAAGTTCGAGGCGGCCAGCACGCAGGAGAAGATCCGCGCGCTGCTGCCCTCGACCCTGTCCTTTGACCGGTTCGCCCGGCTGACCGTCGGACTCATCTACCGGCAGCCCGAGCTGTCCGAGTGCGACCCGGTATCCTTCTTCAGCTGCCTCTCTGACTGCGCTCTCATCGGTATCTATCCCGAGGCGGTCACCGGCAAGTGCTACCTCATTCCGAGGTGGAACAAGAAGCTGAAGCGGAAGGTATGCACCCTCTTGGTGGGCTACAAGGGCTTGCGCGAGATCGCCCTGCGCTCGCCTGAGATCCTGGACCTATGGACCGGCGTGGTCCGCAACGGCGACACCTTCCGCATTATCCGGGCGCCGCGGCAGGAGCTGCAGCACGAGCCGATGCCGCAGGAAACAGGGGAGATCGTCGGTATCTACTCCATCGCGGCCCTGCGCAACGGGCTGACGTCGTTCGAGTGGATGACCATTGGCGACCTGGAGAAGGTCAGGAACCAGAGCCAGGCCGGGCTCGAAGCATGGCAGGTCGAGAGCTCGCCCTGGTCGACCTGGTTCACAGAGATGGCCCGGAAGACGGTTTTCCGCCGGCATTTCAAGTCTTTGCCGATCCGGTCTGAGGATCAGGAGGTGCTCACCAAGGAGGCGGAAGGCGAGGAACGGGCGATCAAGAACGTGACCGCGACCGTCGAAGGCCCGTCCGAACCGTCCGGGGAAGCCCCCGCTAGCCGTCCTGAGATGCCCGCGCGCCGCGGTGGGGCCCGGGCGGTAGCGGAGGCCGCGCAACCGGCCTTGCCAGCCCCGTCCGAACCGTCCGGGACGCCCGAGGAGGCACCCAAGCCGGAACCCGCCAAACCGACGGCGCCGGCCGCAGGGGTATCAACACCCGCACCGACCCGCCGGAGGCCCGCAGCGGCCACGGTAGCCCCTGCCACACCCCCGCCGGCGGAATCATCGCCCCCGGCAGCGGTGGAAGCGGCGAAAACCGTTTCCAAGACCGTTTCCACGCCACCCCCGGCCGCATCCGGCCCCATCGGCGAGAAGTCGAAGTGCCCGGAGATCGCGCCCGGCGTGACCCTGGCCGGTTTTCACGGCAAGGCGTGGCCCCAGGTGATCCAATTCGAGGTTGTTGAGGCCGTCGCGGCACCGTATGGCTCGAAGTCCGCCCTGGTGGACATCAAGGTCACGGCGGACGGCTACAAGGGCCATGTGTTCTGCATGGAGGGCGCTGCGCTGAACGAACAGGGTGCTCCGATGCTGACATCGAAGATCCTGAAGCCCGGCGCGCTCCTCGAGGCCAACTGGAACGCGGTGCCCAGGTCGACGGGCGGCGTGACCAACTACACCCGGCCGCCGGTGATCGTGATTTCGGCGATCGATGTGCAGAAGGAAGACAGCCCCTTCAGAGGGTAAAATGAAGCGCACTATCATCATACAGCAGGCCGATGACGGATGGTACAACGTCATCCTTGGGGACCGGTTCAGCGGCTCCTTGTCGTGGGATGAGTGCCTTGGGGTCATCGCCCACCTTCTTGTCGGAGGGCCAGCTTCCGACGTTCCGTTGCGCGGGCGGATGGAAACGATTGATGAAATGGAGCATCGGCTGACAGCCGAGATCCGCACTGAAGTGGAAAGGGATCTGCGGCCCGTCGACCGATTATTGCTCGCAGCAAAACGAAAGGCTTAACATGAGCACCATTGACCTTGAAGTCGTCCAGAACATGCCGCCGATGCCGCTGCTGGTGGTTGGCGGCGATACCCTGGCCCGCATCGACACCCTTGCAGCCTCGGCCAAGACGCTGACCATCGCGACCGCGGCAGACGCGGATCGATGCGCAAGCATCATGCGGCAGGCCGCGGACTTGGCGTCGGCGATCGAACTGACGCGCGTTGCGCTGAAGGCCCCGGTTTTGGAGCTGGGGCGGAAGATCGACGCCGCGGCGGCAGGCCCGCTGGAGAAGCTGCGCGCGGTCCGGGCGGCGGTGGACGGCCAGTTACGCCAGTGGGCAGCGGCCGAGCAGAGGAGGCTGGCTGAAGAGACCCGCCGGCGGCAGGAAGAGGCTGACCGGATCGCGGCTGAGCGAGTCCGGGTCGAGAAGGAGCGTGTCCGGCTGGCTGAGGAGGAAGCAGCGCGTCAGCGGCTTGCTGCTGAGAGCCCGGAGGCACCCGAGGCACCCGAGGAACCGGAGTTGTTCGAGGATTTCTCTGACATCGCCGTGTCATCGAACGCGAACCAGGCCGCGGAACTTGCCCACCAGGAAGCGGCGCTGCAGGCCCCGGCGCCCGTCTTCGTCCGGCCCGCCGGCGTGACATTCCGGACGACGCTCAAGTTCGAGGTGACGAATCTCGACGCCCTGCCGAAGATCTACGTGACGCGCACGGTCAACGAGGTCGCAATCCGCTCGACGTGCTGCACGGGATGGAAAGAGGGGATGGCACTGCCGATCGTGCCGGGCATCCGGTTCTACGCGCAGAAGGATCCGATCACAGCCAGACGCTAATCCTCCCATGACCCCCCGCATCACCGCCCGCCCACGCGCGCAGAAGCCGCGCAAACCTACCGCGAGTAATCTTCCCAGAGTGATGTGGTTTGCCCCACGATGGGAAATCTGCCTAACAGAATCCGAGAAACTTGAGGCCACTGAGACTCAAAACGGTAAAGTGACCGTAGAGCCCATCAAGGTCATCGTGCTCGACCTCTCTCCCGACTCGCTGGCCGCGCTGCAAGAGCGCGTGGCGAGGGCGATCTATGAAGCCTCACCATACATGCAGCCGAACGGCTGGGCACTCGCCACTCCAGAGAAGAAGCAATTGGGCCTCATGTACGCCCGCGCGGCACTCGCCGCCATCAGCCGCCACCTAACACCGCACGCGAAATGAGCCGCACGACGATCAACTACGTGGACTACAGTTTCAATCCGTGGATCGGCTGCACGCTGGTCTCTCCGGGGTGTCAACACTGCTTTGCAGAACGGTATGGCCGACGCTTTGGCGTTGCGTGGGGTCCGGGGAAGCCCCGTCGCCGCACGAGCGCCGCGAACTGCCCGCGCCCTGACTTTCCCACCATGATAAACTACTCAGCAGTCAATAGAGGAGACATCCTGAAAATCGTTGGCGTTGGCGCTCCCGGCTACGCGCAACTCGGAGATTTGGTTCGCGTGACCGAAATCCACGCCAATTCTGTGTCGGTCGAGAACCGCGACGGACATCCCTGCGAGTTCATATATAATTGCGGTGCGGCACGCTTGGAACCGACTGAATGGAAGAACGATTTCCCAGTCACTCCACCTACCGCTTGAACCTTTCGCCATGAAAGTCATAACTGCTGGTCATAAATACGAACTCGATCACTTCGAGTCATACGGGTTGCCGGGAGTTCCTGTGCAGACCCTTCAGTTCATCGAAAAGGTTCCGGTTACCGAAGGCTCGACGGAACTCCGCACCGTCAACGACGGAACCACCAACGAGGAAGTCCTTCGCGTTTTGGTGGACCGACTCAACTACCTTCAAGCGAAATTCCCGTGCCGTGAGAACGCGCTTGCGATCACGAAACTGGAAGAGGCGCAGCATTGGCTGGCCCATCGCACCGCCAACCGCAAGGCGCGTGGCGTCGAAGGTAAGTCAACCGCCTGAACAGGCTGACAGCCGGGAAAGACCGGCACCCTTTCAATGGCCTATTCCGATGCCTACCAAGCCAAGCGATGCGCCACTCTGAGGCGCGTCCGGTCTTTCCTGATCGCCCACCCCGGATCGACAAACGATGAAATCCAAGCGGCTTGCGATGGTGGCCCGATGGCCCTTCAGGAACGCGGACTCGCTTACTGGACGCGAAACGCCGCAGGCAAAGCCGTCTGGTTTGCAAAGCCGGGACTGGCGTACCCACCAAAGCCCGCGCCCTGACCACCAAAGCAATCCACGAACTCACCATGAGCACAAACGACCCCGCGATCACCCGCGACAACCAGCCTCCAGCACCGTATGGCGTGATGGATATTACTGCGGATGAACTCACCCGCCTTCGCGCCAACCTTGCCGAGATTTCCCGCCACGCCGGAATCGAGGTCTTTGAGGCGAATGAGGAGGTGTTGAAGCTGACCACCGAACTTGCCGCAGCCAAAGCTGCCCACCTAGAATCCGAGAAACAACTGCGCTGTTGGCAAGATAAGTACGCCTCCGTCACAACCGAGCGGGACGCGCTGCTTGCCGAGCGGGACGCGCTGCTTGCCG
>QGNH01000110.1_pt1 | contig 55223 bp, 80 predicted proteins | sample 1735481 | NCBI WGS metagenome assembly QGNH01 (sample SAMN09239004, study PRJNA386568) | Viral metagenome, whole genome shotgun sequencing project.
AATGGCCGGCGACCGCACACAACAGAACGACCCCGCGGCCGAGCTTCCCGAGCTCGCGGGGTCGGTGCGGCCGTTGCGGCCCGATGAGGTGCGTGCAAGCTTTATGAGCGAGCTGTCGCCGACCATCGACAACATCCGGCAGATCGCAACTGCGATGGGGCTGCGGCCATACCGGGTGTTCATCGTCCATGTGCTCTGGTCGGGCAACAAGGTCGGGGAGGGCAACCCGCTGGAGATCAGTCGGCGGGAGATCCTGCCCACCCCGCGAATTCGGGACATGAGCGCGACCACCGAGGTGTTGAGCGCCTTCGGTCGGGTCGAGGAAGGCGGGATCGTCGTCGACCGCATCAGCGCGAAGTACAGCGAGGACGATCTGACCGGGAAGACGCCAGACCTGATCGACCCGGCGATTACCCGAACGGGCAAGCGGAACGGCGAGTACTTCTGGGAAGTGCAGGAGAACCGCCCCGGATTCCCCAGGACGACGCCCCGACGCTACGTCCATGCGGCGGCCCCTACGCTCATGCGCGGCGGGAGCCACTGGCGGGTGCCTCTCAATAAGCAGATGGTGGATCGCAGCCGCAACCAGACCTTCGACCGGAGGCAGGCCTGATGGCCTCTTCGGTCCAGATTTCCGACCTCGTCAGGTGGCCCAAGCAGATTGTGCAGCGCTACCAAACGGGCATCGTTCAGCAGATCCGAATTTCGGTGCGCATGCACGCGCCCGTACTCTTCCAGACCGCTATTGCGGGCGTCAAGCCGTACCAGCCGGTCAACACCGGCGACTACAAGCGCAGCGGCAAGGTAAAGGACATCACCGACGGGGCGCTGTTCTACAACCCGACCATCCAGGCATCGATCATCGATCGTGGCCGGCGGGCTGGCGTTGGAGTTTCCAGGGCAGGACAGGAGGCGCTGGCCCGTTGGGTGCACTTGCACGGCATGGACCGGGCTCCGATGTCGAAACACGAGCGGCGCGCGCGGAGGAAGATGCGCGCTGATGGGACCGAGAAGAGCGCCTTCCGTTTTCGATCGCGCTGGCAGCAGGACAATCGCGCGCGCGCCATTGCCTTCCTTATCGCACGCGCCATCAAGCGCCGCGGACTCCCCGCCAAGAACGTCATCGGCGGAATGAAGGCGGAGCTGACCCGGAGGGTGATTGACGATGTCGAGGGCCTGCTGGTGCGGGGGGTGGCATTGTGACCATCAACTTCAATTCCCTGCCCGCCCAGATGCCGCTGGCGCAGTTCAGCCGCAAGGCGAGCATCGGCGTCAGAAACGCGCTTGCCGTGGCGCTGGGGCGGCTCGTTCAGGGACTCACGTTTCCAGGCAGCCAGGCGCAGAACTTTGCGGCCGTCTACGACGAGTGGCCGGATTTTCTCGAAACCGGCGTCTTCCCGGCGGCCTGTGTCCTACCGGGCGAGTTCAAGTATGCCGATTCCCAGATGACCCCGCGTCTTCTTGAGGAGACCTGGGAGCCCAAGGGAATGCCGGGCTGGGGCCTGCAGAAGACCGCCGAGCTTCAGACTGAGTTCCAGCTCGTGATCCGCACGAATCTGTCTGGCGAGCGCTCGCAGCTCATGCAGGCGATCGAGGACTTGTTCCAGCCGGTGGACAACCTGATGGACCAGACGGGACCCAGGTACGGCCTCGTGGTTCCGTTGCCCGAGTACTACGGCATCACCGGGAGGTTTGCCCTGCTGGCAGGCGCCGTGATAGATAATGAGGACGCGGCCATGAGAGAAAAACGGGATGCGGCGTTCACGATTTCGGCCAGCGCCCCCAAGGTGCAGGTCGTGCCCGTGTGGCCAATGGCCCTGCAAGTGACGAAACAGCTGGTCGATTCGGCCGGCAATCCGTTCGCGACGTCCACGTTCACCGCCCCATAGGAGACAGCCATGTTTCTATTGCGCACAAGCCTGATGCCGAGTCTGCAGAAGCTGCTGGAGCTCGAACGCATCGTCGTTGTCGACAACTCGGGGCCGAATCAGCCGGTTGGCCAGGGAACCGTGCGGGCCTGTCTCGTGGGAGAGTTCCCGGCCGGGCCGTTCGCTCCGACCATCATCAACACCCCCGGCGATGCCAGCGCGCTCTTCATGCCCGATGCGACCAAGATGCCACTCATCAGTCAGGGTGGCGTCGACCCGTCGACTGCGGCGCAAGACGGTTCTGGCGTCACCTACGACGGCAATGGATGGGCCGAGCTGAAGGGCAAGACCTTCTCGGGCCTGGTTATTCAGCGCGTCGACTGCGATATGGTGGTGGACAACAGCAGCGTCGCCAAGGCGTTCGTATCCTTTGCCGTCACGGTGAACGCAGCCGACATCACCAGCGGCGTGACGAACAAGGACATCATCATCCCGGCCGGCACGCGCTTCGCCGACAACACGATCGGCCTTGCGACGGTCGTCGTGGCGCTTTCGCAGACCATCCGGATCCCCCAGGGCACGACCTGCGCGGGCTCGTTCACTTTGGCGATCAGCTTCGTCCAGGACGCGACCACCGGGCAGTTGACCTACGTCACTTCGGGCGCGACCACCGGAGCTACGGCTTTCTTCGTCAAGGGCACGACGCTTGCCATCGCGGGTCTCAATACCCTGATCGACACCGCCCTCCCGGGTGTGAACGCCGGAACCGTCATCTCGGGTACGCCTTCGACCATCAACGCGGCTGCGTCGGCCACAGCGATCTTCGCGCCTGCTGGCGGCGGCGCGGCCCCGAGTCCCGATACGCTGTCCAACCGCCTGCTCATGCAGTACTTGGCGACGATCGACAAGACCCTGCCGGGCGTGGACGCGACGAACGACATCGTGGCCATCTGGTCGGCTCGTAACTACCAGACCAACGGCCTGGCGCCCAGCACCGGCGGCAAGATGCTGCGAGCGAAGCTCTGGAACAACGCGATCGAGTCCAGCAAGGTCGGCCGTGGTCGCAAGGCCATGGTTACGACCGCGCCCGCCCTCGGGATCAGCGCAGCCCAGGCCGTGACGGCGAAGGGCGTCTATACCGGGCTTATTTCGGCCGACGGCGTGACTGGTGACGATGACGACCGCTACTGGGCAGATGGCCCGTTCATTCAGGTCTTCTCGACCGAGCTGAACGCCGACATCCTGATCAGCTCGTGCGGTTCTCGTGCGGCCATGGTCGTCAACTTGGCCAACGATGGCCGCAGCCAGTACCTGTCCTCGGTCGGCAACCCGTTCAACGCCGATATTCAAGCCGTCGACGCCCAGGAGCCGTGCTTCGCTGCGAATCCGCTACAGGAGGCGGACTATGTAGCGATGAAGGCCGCCGGAGTGGCGTGGTTCACCAAAGATCGATCGGCGGGGTGGTGGTTCTACTCGGGCGTGACCGGGGCGAACCCGCTCACGAACCAGAGCCGCGTCGACGACAACCGTCGTAGCTTCGCCGACGAGATCCAGGACGTCGTTTTCGCGCTCGCGACGAAGTACTCGAAGCTGCCTGGCACCCAGGAGCGTCAGGACGCCTTCGCGGGCGATATGCGGATCTACCTGGAGAACCTCGTCAATCCCGGCATCGGGGAATCGCGGGCGCTGGCCTACCTGGTGAAGGACGGCGCCGACGCCGGCAACACCCCGACCCTCAACGGGAAAGGTGTGTTCCTCTACCAGCTCGAAGTCCAGATGTACGGATCGCAGAAGACCATCGTCATCAACAGCATGATCGGCCCGAACGTCATCATCTCCCAGGCCGCGTAAAGGAGCTTCACCATGGCAAATGATTTCCGGATTCTTGGCCGAGACACGACGCTGCGGATGACCCAGAACGGCGTCTTGCTGAACGAGACGACGGCCATCAAGGTCGCGAGCTTCAAGCCGGTCGTGACGTTGCTATCGGAGGGGTTCCTAGGCGAGGCCGCCAAACGACACCGGGAGATCTTCGACGAGATCGACACGGGTTTCACGGTCGAGCCCGAGGGGACGCAGATCTTCCAGATGCAGCTCGCGCTCTACAATCGCGCCCGCACCGGGCAGTCGACGATCCAGCTCAACCTGGCGTTCCGGCTGGCCTTCCCATCGGGGGCGATCTTCAAGATCAGCATTCCCGATCTGAAGTTCAGTGACATCGGAAACGTGGACATCAGCAGCCGCGAGGCCTTCGTCGGCATGACGTTCGCGGCGAAGTCCGACCGCTACATTCCCTTGTTCTAGGAGGACCACATGGCCGAGACACCGAACCTGCAATCGATGGCGAGCGCCCTCACGGCGCGCTTGCCCCGTCACACGTTCCAAATTCCTGGACCCAAATACGCGACCGACAAGGATGGCAAGAAGACCCTGATTGACAAGGGCGTGCGTGAGTTGGAGACAGATCCGACCTCGGTGACGTTGCGTCAGCTCACCTTCGAGGAAGAGCAGGCGGCGCTTGCGGCCAGCCGTCTGAAGAACGTGGACTTCAGCTATGAGGGCGCCATGCGTGCGGTCGTAGCCGCCGACGGCAAGCCCATCACCTGGGAAAACGACCAGAAGGAGCAGTTCTTCCGCGGTCTCTCGGCGCAGGTGCGAGACCTGGTCGTGCAGGGCTTCCAGAGCATCTCCATTCCCAGGAGGTCCCAAGCTGCGGATTTTTTAGCCAGCGAAACGGTCGAGACGACGTCCTAGCCCGTCTCGAACGTGCCCAATGGGACGACATCGCCTATATCGCCAGGTACGGACACCAACCACTTTCTGAAATACTTCGCCTCACGAGAGAAGAGCTGGGGGCCTTTCGCGAGGCCATTTCGCGGATAGTCGAGAAGGAAAACACCCCAAGCCAACCCCCGACGTGAACCATGAGCGAAGCTGAGCGAACGACAGCGGTTGAAGGAATTGCCTTTACAGCAACCGACAAGGCCAGCCCTGTCGCTGAGAAGATGGCCAGCGCCTTCGAGCGCGTGCACCACGCGACCGAGAAGGCCACGTCGAAGGTCAAGGAGTTCGCGCACAGCACGGCCATGGGGGCACTCGGTGCCGTAGGGCTCGGGTTCGGGTTTCACGAGATCGCCGGTAAGGCCAAGGAAGCCAACCTTGAGCTCGAAGGGGCGGCGAAAAAGATCGCCGGTGTCCACTTCGCCTTCGGCGGCTGGCGTAGCGACGTCTCGGCGGCCGAGCGGTGGACGTACTCCCTGGCCGAGGGCAAGGAGATCGTCGACAAGCTGGAGGCGTCTGAGGGAAAGCTCCACAAGACCCGCGGCGAGCTGGCCAACGTCTACAAGTCGGCCTACGCGATCGGCACCCGGCACAACCTGACACAAGAGCAGATGCTTGATCTGACCGAGAAGCTCGCCGCCAGCGAGACGGTGCTGGGCACCAGCGCAGAGATGGCGGCGACATCGATCAGCCGGGCCGTGATGACCGGCAACATTCGCGGCTTCGACGACTTCAACAAGCAGCTGCGCTTCTCCGTCGGGAACATGAAAGAGTTCCACAAGATGTCGGAGACCCAGCGCTTCGCCAAGATTCAAAAGGCGATGGGCGATCTCGTACCGGCGGCGGTTGGGATGGGCGGTGGCATGGCTGGGGCGATGGCGGACATCAAGATCGCCGTCGATAACATCGTGCGCGACCTAACTGGGCCTTTGTTCCAGGAGCAGAGCAAGAGCCTGCGGGAGTGGGCGAAGAACATCACCAGCGTGCGTGAGAACGGCAAGAGCATCGCGGCCGAGTACGGCGAGAAGCTGGTCAGCGCGTTCCGAACGATGAAGGACGTGACATCATTCCTGCTCGATCACTGGAAAGAGATCGCCGCCATCTGGGGCTCATTCAAGCTGGCGAGCTGGACCATGTCCCCTGGTGGGGCCGCTGGCGGATTGACCTCGATGCTCGGGGCACTGGGCCCGGCGGCCGGTGCTGCTACCGGAGGTCTTTCTCATTTTGCGGGTCAGCTCGGAATCGCGAGCGGCGCTCTGGGAGTGCTATACGTTGGTCTTCAAGGCCTGGCCGCGTATATCGACAAAACGCAGTCGGAAGGACTGACCAAGCAGGCGGCAGCTCCGCGCGCCATGACGGCCCTCACGGCCGGCGCAAAGGCCATGTCATCGGCGCTCCACGAGGACTCTGTTTCGAAGACGATGGGCCATCTCCAGACCGCGTTCGCGGCCTACGGGCTCAAGCCTGGCCAGATGCTTTCCCGTGAAACACTGGCGGCCGAACTCAAGGCGATGGAGCCCGGGATTGCCGCCAAGCAGCTCGGAATGTACGGCATCGCCGGCATGTCGGCCAAGAGCGTGCAGGCCCCCGGCGTGCTTGACGAGGCCGCGGGGCGGGTGTCGACCCTGCTCAACAACTTCGCCGCCCAGCTGCTTGCCGCGAACCCAGAGTTGGGCAAAGGACCCTCGCCACATATCCCGAAGAACGAGCACAACACGTACATCAACCACGTCTCGCTAACCCAGGAATTCAAGGAGGCCGACCCGGACCGCGTCTTCCACAAGGCCGTGAATGAGATCGACCACATGGTCAACGCCCCCCGCGGCGCCACAACAAATGCATTGGGTGCCTGATGGCTGACGCGTCGGAACAAGGGCTCGTCGAGATCATTCCCTTGGAGGGCAACTACGCCCCGATCAAGCTGACCGGCGGCGCGCTACCCTATAAGGGCACGACCTTCGCGCGCGAGCAGCGGGGCAAGACGACGTACTACACCGGCAATCCTGTTGCGACCCAGACGGTGACCGGTCCGACCCGACCGCCGACCACGATGACAGGCCGGTGGATGGACTTCGACCTCGGCGAGGGTGGGGCCCGCGCCTTGGACCTTCAGATCGGGATTCTGTGCGACAAGGGCGTGCCGGTGGAAGTGCGCTGGGGCGGGCGCGCACTGACCAACGGCGAAGACCCGGCCATCGTTCAGCGGGGTCGGATCTCCAAGTACGAGCCCAAGTACAACCGCGCCCAGGACATCGAGTGGAGCATCACCTTCGAGTGGCGAGGGGATGCGCTGCAGACCAAGCCGCCGACCTTCTCGGCGAGCATCGTCAAACAGGACAGCTTCACCGAACTGTCGGAAGTGCTGGAGGAGACGCAGGAGGCGACGCAGAGCTGGATCGACATCGCGTGGTCGGGAATCGCGACGGGCACGAACGAAATGCTCGCCGTTTCCGATGCGCTCGACGAAGTCCAGAATGCGATTTTCGACGCCACCAACGTGGTCAACGGTGCCTCGGACATGCTGCAGACAGCGGCCGAGCTTCCAAGCGCCATCGCCGACCGGGTACGAGGCATGTGCAATCTCGTAGTCATGGCCTGCGCCAACGGACGGGCAGCTCTGGGGTCCGCGTGCGGACTGTTCGCCGGAGTGCTGTCCACTCAGCAGGGCGGGCCAGTCGACGAGTCAGCGGCCAAGGACTTCCGGATTCAGGCGGAGCGCGCGCAGCTCGCCAGGTATCCCACCGACGACCCGCTCTCGCGCCTGGACGGACAAACCACGCAGTTCGACCTGGTCCACCAGTGGGACCAGATGGCCGCGCAGGCGGCGCAGACCGATGCTTCGATCGCCGCCAAGCAGGTCCCGGACATCATCGCCATCGTGCGTCCGCCCGCCGGAAGCGACCTGCGGGACGTGGCTGCCAAATACTATGGGAACCCCGACCCTTGGATCTTGATCGCAGATTTCAACGATTTGGACTCCAGCGAGGTCCCGGCCACGTCATCCGGGCCGAGTGACCTCGGAGCGCCGCCGATATACGTGCCCGCCCAGGCCAGCTACCAAACGGTGCTCCAGGAGGCGTGGGGAAACAGCCCGACCACGGGGGCCAACTCTTGAGTTTTCCTACTATCATGCGGTACTCGATTCGAGTAATGCGACATGACGCTCGACGGTTCTTTTACGAACTTTGGTGGGGCCAAAAGGCCATTGACTTCGAGATCGTTCATCCTTGCATAACAGTTAGAAGAATATGCAATGCCGGGCCACCAAGAACACGGGATGCATGGCGCATACTTCGTCAACTCTTCTTTCGTCCCAAGCGTGTCGCTAGGCTACCGCGCCTCGGAGGAGTACCCGGTAGAATTGCAGCCATTGAGAAGCGGCGGAGGCGACGGTGACGGAGCCTCGGTACTACCGACCAGCCTGGTTCTTGCGTCTGTTCGTGCGCCTTGAGGACTTCGGACAGACCGACGACTCAAGTGCCCAGGACGGAGAGAAACCCTATAAGAACGCCCAGGCGAAGGCGGCAGCAGACCGGGCCGTAGTCGAGGCTCAGATTGCACAGGAGGCCGCTGGGCGAGTCACAGGCGCCAGCAGATCGCAGGCGGCGATGGTCGGCCTGTCAGCGCTGGCCAAGAGCCTCCAGCGGCAGGCGGCGACCGCTGGCAAGGATTCCGCCGCCGGTCCCCAGGGCAAGGGCGACGAGTTTTCGGTGTCGTTCGTGACCGTGCCGACCGAGATGGACATCGAGGACAAAAGCTTCCGCACGGCGAACGAGCTGACGGCCGCGTTCCCGTTCCAGGACATGCCGCTCGACCCGCGTATCATGAGGGAATGCCGAGTGGAAGCTTGGATCGGGACCGTGACCGCAGAGGACTTCGCCAGCCCAGACAAGTGGCATTTGAAGCCCGACATCAGCAAGACCAGCATCCTGCGGTTCAATGGCTACATCGACCTGCCCGAGATGGAGCACGACGAATCTAGCGGCGTGATCCACATCAAGGCGCGCAGCTACGAGAGCGTGCTCATCGACGGCAAGATCGCGGCCCAGGCCAAGGCGTACATGATCCAGGGCGCGTGCGAAGCCCTCACCACCTACGTCAATCGGATCCTGGCCCTGTACCCGCCCACCTCGGGCGATACCGGAGGCGATCCGTTCCGGGCGTACTGGTACGCGGCCGACCCGAGCAAAGAACCGTTTCTGGACCGCAAGACCTTGAACCGATCCCTCCAGACCGCGGCCAGCCGCAACGCCTCGAATGGATCCGTGCCTGGGCAGGAGCCGAACCCGGTGACGGACAACCCGAGTGACGGCGCCGATGCCAAGGGCCAGGGCGACAGCGCAACTGGCGGATCGCCATCAATGCCACCCAAGGCGGTCGACGCCGACGGCATGAGCATCTGGGATCTCATCACGCAGGCGTGCGAGCTGTGCGGATGCATCCCGATGTATTGCCCGTCGCTGCCCGCCGGGACGGGCAGCACGGATGGTAAAGTCCAGACCGTCAACCCGGCCAACTGCTTGCTCATCAGCCCGCCGCAGGCCTTCCTCGACGACATCGATAGCGCAATCTCGATCCAGGGCGGCGCCCGCGATGGCTTCAGCCGCGACCTCACGATCGCCGGGAAGAAGGTTCACAGCGACGTGCGCTTCATGGTCTGGGGCCACAACCTCGCGAAGATGAAGCTGGCGCGCAAGCTTGGCAAGGTCCGGGTCAGCGCCGTCGAGGTGCGAAGCTACAATCCCGACGCCGACGCCACCCTGCGTGTTCTTTCCGCGCGCTACCCGAGCGGACCGCTCTACAAGCACAAGGGCAAAAAGGCCAACAAGATGCACGAAAAGGGGGGCGGGATGATCAATGTCGTCCGCACCTTCGTTCTCAAGGGCATCCGAGACATGGGAATGCTCGAACAGGCCGCGTGCAGCATCTACCACCAACTCACCCGGCATGAACTGACCATTGAGCTTGAGACCGACGAACTGGCCAGCTACATCGACCCGGTGGCGAGTCAGCAGGCCGGAACCCTAGTCGAGAACCACAACGACAATCCTGACATCCTCAAGCTCTGCGCCGGCAGCCCGGTGCACGTCACGGTCGCCCAGAAGTCCGAACAGGACGGAAACCTCGTCATCAGCACGCTCTCGGAGTTCTACGACACGAAAGCGAACAACATCGTCGGGCTGCTGACCAAGCAGAACGATCGCTGGGGGGCTTGGCGCACGGACGGAAGCCTCGACCAGGCCAAGATTGAAGAGACGGCACGCAAGATTCAGGCTGCCTACCGGGCGGCGAAGCTGCCAGACGTGTACTACTGCCGGGCGGTGCACCTGCATTTCTCCGCAGAAGAGGGCTTCAGCGCGCACATGGAGCTCAGCAACTACATGCCCGACAACGACCCCAAGACCTTCGCCACAGACGATCAGAAGAAGAACGACGTCGCCAAGCTCAAGAAGACGAGCCCAGCTGCTAAGAAGCAGACGGCGCAGGACGTAGAGACCGCGGCCGTGCTGGACAAGGTCGGGCGCCAGCAGAGTAGGCAGGTGCAGTGATGGCGGCGACACGGCATCGCTTCGGGACCAACATCCGCAACAGCATCGACTCGGAGAACTTCCGGAAGGCGGCCCGCAGCGTGGGAGCAGACCTGCGCTACTGGTGTAGCAACGGCACCGTCGCGACGGTCGACACCGAAACGGGAGAGTTCAACCCGAATGACAAGGCGGCGGTCTGGAACGCCAGCGACGGCGTCGACGTCGACGTGAAGCTGGAGCCGCTGATGATTCCGGTCACCTGCCGGTACGCCGGGATCCAGGCGGGCGACGTGACCATCTTGGCTCCGATCCGTCCGGGCGACATTGTGAAGTGCGACTTCCCCGATGGCGATCTGACCGGCGGGATCATCACCAACATCCTGCACTCGCGCTCCAACCGGCAGCCCACCGACAGCGGCAAGCCCATCTTCGGCAACGACCGGCTGCTTATCTACGCGAAGTCTGTGCCGATCGACATCAGGACAGCTGGGGGCGTCCAGGTCACGCTCGACCAGGATGGCAATGCCACGGTCACGACCTCGAAGGCGATCGAGCTGAACGCGAACGGAACCAAGATCGACCTCGATTCGAGCGGGGCGGTCGTGACGGCGCCATCGGTACAGCTGGGGGGGGCGGATGCGGTCGAGCCGGTGCAGCTCGGGCAGACCCGAACGGTTGCGGAGACCACTTTCATTGGAGCGGCCGAAGCGGCTGCGTCAGCGCTTTATACCGCTGCTACTCTCCCGGCTAACCCAGCCCTCTCCCCGCTGGGTCCAGGGTTCTCTGCCCTTCTCGCTGCCTTCACGGCATTCCTGGCCGAGCTCCCAACCTTCAACTCAACGGTGACCAAGACCAAATAGTCGCGGAGTGATAGGATTCACCCAATGCCCTTCATCACCACCTTCAACGTTGTTCGCGCCCTCGCGGTGGGCGGCCAGGTGGTGCGGGTCGTGTTCAGCTCGGAGCCGAAGCACAAGAGCAGCTCGGCTTTGGACGACGGGCGGAACCCTGCCAACTACGGGGTCACGATTACCGTCGGTACCGGGGCTACCTTGTTCTGCGTCGGAGTCTTGCCGAACGTCATCGCATACCCAGCCTTCGGGGTCTTCAATCCCGGCGAGTACGCCCTGGACGTGCAGACTGACCACCCGCTGGTCGTTGGGCTCACCTACCAGGTGACGGCCAAGCCGGCGCTCGTCTCTGCGCTTGGGCTGGCGATTGGTCCGCCCTACTCGGCCAGCTTCGTCGGGGCCATCCGTCCGGTACGCACCCGGCAGATCCGCCGGCGGACGGGGCTGGTCGACCTGGCGACGGATCCGTTTCAGCCAGGCATCACCGTGGACAGTTCTGGGGATTGGGCCCACCACGAAGGATTGCCGGGCACGAAGAAACGCGTCTTGCGGCGGGCGATGGTCAAAAAGAACAGCTTCGCATGCCTGCCCGGCTACGGCCTGGCCACCGACTTCAAGACGCCGGCCACGCGCGACAACCTCACCTCGATCAAGACGGACCTCGCCCAAGGGGTGCAGCAAGAGCCCGACGTCGTGCAATCGCAGACCAGCATCGTGATGGATTCTCGCGGCCTGCTGGCGCTGACGATACGGGCGAAGACTTCCGACGGCCAGGACCTGACAGCCAGTGCCTCGGCCTTGCCCAATGGAGGGGTCACCCCATGAGTCTTTTCGTCGATCGCTCTTCTCTATTTGCGGTGGGCCGGGCAGCCGTCGCTGGGACGCCAAACATAAAGCTCAACCCGGCAGTGGCCGACATTCCGGGCAGCGATCTGAACCTCGTCATCGGCATCGACTCGGTCATCGGCGAGGAGGTGGCCTCGCGCGGGGCCGCAGCCATGCGTGGGGTCTTCGCCGAGACGGCCCGCGGTGCCCAGCTCGATCGGGAGGCTTACGATCGATATGGTTTGACCCGCTTCAGCGCGACGCCGGCATCGGTCGACTTGGTGCTGGCTCGGCCGATGCCCGGCGTAGCCACCCCGGGTGTCTACTCGGCGGGGTCGGTCGTGCAGACGGCGGACGGAGTGCAGTTCGGGCTTGACCAGGACGCTACCTTTGGAGACTGGGACACCATCGTGCAGGTCTCGGCCACGGCCGCGACGGTGGGCTCGGCGACGAACGTCAACGCCAACACCGTGACCGCCTTCTCGACTGGGCCGTTTGACTCGACCATTACGGTCAACAATCCAGGGCCGGCGGCGGGCGGAACCGATACCGAGAGCGATATCCAGTTCCTCGGCCGGATCCGAGGCTTTTTCCCAACTGTCAGCAAGGCGATTCTTGGGGCAATCGAGTACGGCGCCAAGCAGGTCCCGGGCGTGGCCGTGGCAACGGCGACTGAGATCGTCAACCCACTCGGAGGATTCCCGGCTGGGGCCGTGCAACTCGTGATCGGAGATCGCTCAGGCAACGCGACCTCCACCATGGTCACGGCCGTCTCGGACTCGCTGCTCAAGTGGCGGGCGGCTGGAATCCCGGTCTTTGTACTGAGCGGGACCGTCGAGTACCAGACTGTCCAATGGCACCTGGCCTTCAAGCTGGGCTTCGACGAGAAGCTGGCGATCTCGCGCGTGCGTGCCGTCTGCGTAGCTGTTTCGCAGTTCCTGCCCCCCGGTCCCGATAACGGCATCCTGTTCCGCTCGGCGCTCATCTCGGCGGCGCAAAACGTTCCGGGGGTGATCGTCTCCGATGGTGCCCTTCTTTATCCTCTAGGTGACGTCGTGCCGTTCGACCCGACGGTGATGATCCGAATCCTCAGCACAGGGATCACCTTTGTATGAGTGACTCCGGCCCCCTCACTCAGGCCGATGGCTTGGCCCTGCTTCGCCGCACGTGCGATGAGAATTGGCTGTCGGACTTCATGGCGACTCCCGACGGCGCGGCAATCATCAACGCCAAGCTGGCCATCGCCGAAGCGACGAGCAAGGCCGTGATGCAACAGGTGGAGGCGTGCTCCATCTCCACGGCGCCCACTGGGAGGTCAGGATCCTGCGACCTGACCATCACCAGGCCTGATCTCACGACCACGGCGCTGATCCCCAAGGGGTTCATGTTCGTTGACGCGCGAGGCGTTCAGTTGCTGGTGGCGCTTGACGTTCCCGTGGCGGCCCACCAGACGAGCATCCTACTGCCCCTGCGGACAGTTCGACAGATTGACCTGGCCAATACCACCGACCCAGTCTTTGACGATGTGCTGGCACCAGGCGACCCAGTGGACGCAATCATCGATCCGCTCAGCACGGCGGTTCTGGACAGCGTCAGCGACGTCATCCTAGGCCCGGGTGGGTACACCACCTATGGGTTTGCGACCGCCGTCACCGGAGCCGAGATGGACTGGCTGTCGATGCACGGTGACGAGCGGGGCTGTCGGCGACAGGCGGGCGAGGATGGAGAGGCGTACCGGCTGCGGGTCAGGCTGATTCCAGAGGCCGCCACACCCAAGGCGATTCAGGAGGCGGTCCACGGGGCGCAGGGCCAGCTCCCGGACACGTACATGGTCGAACCCTACCGGGACCAGTCCAGCGACGCCGCGAGGATGGAGCTTGAGCTCGTCTTTGCCGATTCTCTGTTCGCAGAATCTGACTTCTGCGACGACGCCCTTGGTGACGACCTGACCGGCAAGCAGCCGTTTCGCACGCTTGAGGTCCCCGACCTTCGACAAGGCCGCGCCTACTTCAGGCTTGCGGTGGCAGGTCAGCTGACCGAGCCAGACGGGTCTGGCTGCTACGGTGACGATACGTTCTGCGATGACCAAGCTTGGGGGTTTCCGGACATCGGGCTCGCGCCGTCGTTGACGGCCGCTCTGCATGCGATCAGCGAGGAGGCCCGGGTGAAGCGCGCGGGCGGGGTCCAGTTCGATACCTACGTCGAGAACAGCATGCGCCTTGGTGGGGTTGGCGAAGTGGTGGCAGACCCGGCGGGAACCATGGCCTTCGTACTCGCGCCGCCGACCGGATCCGCTTGGATGGTACGGCAGGGCCTGGTGACCGTGGGACCGATCGATCCCAGCACAGACGCGTTTATGTTTGCAATGATTCTTGCTGACAGCAGCGTGATAGTGACGGATTGGATTGCGCCAATCGACGGTCTACCGCTTCGGACGTTCGAGTTGGAGAAGCTTGGCTACTTCAGCGGCCAGGTCGCAGCGATCTTACTTTTGGTGGCCAGCTCGGTCTCAAACACCTTGCGGGCCGTCGGCACCTTTTGGGTCACCCAGATGACCCTGTGATAGGCTGAGCGAAAGGAAAACATCATGGCCGGTATCCCCTCACGAATGAACCAGAGCGCACGGGAACAGATCCTGTCAACCGATCTGAACCGCATCGGGACCCTGGCGGGGCGCGAGTTAATGGACGCCGCCCAGAGCCGCAGTGTGCGGGCCGACTTCTACGATCCGGCTTCTGGAACCTTCGACGACTTTGGGGCTGGGGCAAAGGGGACCAACAGCCAGCCGCTTTCGGGCACGACGCAGCCGCCGTCTCTTGACGGAATTGCGGGTGTGTTCGATATGGACCTGGGTGCTGGCGAGGGCGTTCTACCCGCGACGCCAGCAAATCCGGACATCTCGGGCTATCAGCTCCTGCGCTGGCCTGCACAGACTATCAGCTGGCCGGGTGGCGGAACGCCTGATGCGACCCACCCTGTGATTTGCACCGTGGTCGCAACGCCTGGAGACCAGCTCGCCGACATCACAAGCCGAAACATTCTGCTTGATCCAAGTCTGCGAACAGTGGCGCCGCAGAACGTCTATAAGACATCAAACCCGCTGGCGACAATCAGCGTGATCGCTGGTACGGCGGCGACTGCCCCAGTCCCCCCCACAATTCCCGCAGGCACGCTGGCACTGTTCGACGTCTTCGTTCCGCCTGCAGTAGCGGACTCCACGGCATTTCTGCCGGTGCGCCGGGCGTGGCGGGTGATCGAGTTTCCAGGCACAAGCCAGCACGGGATCCTCCATGGATGCGAGCCCAAGCTGACGCTGGCGAGTGCTGTGCTGCCACTCGGAAGCGCCGTGGTCCATCGTCTCGTCATTGACGGCGAGCTGCTGACGTTCCAGGGAACTGGCCAGGCCATCGTAGAGAATGACACTGCGGCTCCTCCGACTAACGCACCACCCGGGAACGACAAACCCTATTACCTCTACCTGTGCGGTGGCCGGCACCAGCCAATGATGAACTATGGCCCAGTGGCGCTGGGCGGGACGCCGATTCCCGTGCATCTGGTCCTTTCGGCCACGGCACCCGATCCCCTTGGATACCCGAAGGCAACGCTTGCCATTGCGAGCCCGGCCACTGCGTTCCCAAGGGCAGCCTGTGTCTACATAGGTTTGGCATTCTACGGCGCAGGAACAGGAACGAATGTTCGCGCCTACTACGATGGAGACTGGATTCGCGGAGCTGTCACCCAAGTGGCGACCTTGCAGGCGACGGTAACGAACGGCTTCAAAGAAACGCCGATCAGCACACCCGAGGTCTCCTATACGGCGTGGACACTTGGATCCCTACCGGCGGTGTCTCCAGTCGTAGAATTATTCATCGCGTATGCGGGAAGCTCATCGGGTGACTTAGCAAGCGTCAGTTGTGGCGGTGGATCCGATTCATTCGCCATCGCACAACTCGACGACGAATTCCAGCAGCGGCTCGTGCGCGTTTCGTCGGCCCAGGCTGCGACGATCTACTACAAAGGCGTGGCAACTGGAATTCTCAGCATCACGCCCACGGCCTACAAGATGAACGTCCCCCGCCTCGCGAGGTGAGCCATGCCGTTCTCAAGCGTCACCATTCAGGTCCGGAAGGACGCCCTCCCGCCGACTACCACATGGAGGCAGGACGCAGCGGCGGGATCGGTGATGTCGTTCGCCCTGAGCGACGTCACGGGGGTCAACAGCTATCAGTGGATGCTCTGGCGTCCCGAGGGCTCGGCATCTGGCGGCGCCGGCATTGAACCGATTTCGCTCGGCACCTCGCCGACGGCGAATATCACGGTCGACATCAAGGGCACCTACATCGTTTGGTGTATGGTCAATGGGGGTGCCACCGATGCAACGATCATTCGCGGGGGATGCTCCTACCTAGAAAACATCACTGACCCCGATGGCCGGCCTTTGCGTCTTATCGGGCCGTTCGAAACGAACGAGGACCAGGCTGACCCGCTCATCCAGCAGGGCATCATCAAGATGCTAAACCGATGGTTCCGAAAGATTGCAGACGGTGGTGGCGGTGGCGATGCCCACGACGTGAAGGCCAATTCGACGGATCCGGATCCGGCGTTCCTCGATACGAAACTGAAGGGGGGGGCGAACGTCACCCTTGCGACAGTCACTGACGGAGGCGTGCGGAAAATTCAAATCACAGCGTCCGGTGGTGGTGGCGTAGGCGACGTGGCGAACTGGGATCGCACCCTGATTCGGTACTTCTTCCTCGACGGAAACGCCGGTGACGACGCGAACATCGGATACATCGACGCGCCACCTCTGAGTGTCTTCACGCCAGACCGGACCACGCCCGTAGCGATCAAGACGATGGGCCGTCTCGCCGCGATCATCCCTCCCGTGGGCGCTACGAGAAAATACGTGGTGCTGTGCAAGCCAATCGCCGGTGGCTTGGTCTACGACCAAATGCCGGGCGACAACCACGGCACGATCGATCGGACCGCGATGGTTGACTACAACTGTCAGATTTTCCGCGGGTCAGATCTGACCAACAGCACCGAGGATCGGATCCGACTTGGCTTGGTGACAGCGTTTCCAGGTACCGAGCTTGATGGCTCGTTTCTGGCCTTCTCGTCAGCAGCGTATGGTGCGAACTGGCCGGACATCACGAGCATCACCCTGGCCGGCGCGATCGGCTCTTTTCCCGCGCTGACTGATATGGGATCGTTCCGCGTGCGATGCGAGGATCCGACGGAACCGGGCGTGACGACGGCGATGGGACAGGGAGCCTGGTACCACTCCGACGAAAGCGAGAATTCCTCGATTTTCTACGTCCGACTCACGCAGGGCACCGTCAACCCCGGTGACAAGCTCTGGCTCGAAAATCCCGGCGTTTTGATGTTTGCGCACGTGGAAGGCCAGACCACGGGATCCAACAATAGCGTCGTCGAAACAGCCGGTGTGAATGTCGACAACGCCTATGCGGGACAGTGGGGCAACGGAGCGCAATACACTTGCTGCGAGTTTGCCCACCTCTCTCTGTTCGGGCAGTCGTCGTTCAACAACTTTCTCGCCGATGAGAGTGGGTCGGCCAACAATACCGGGTTCGGTCTCTACAATCCACATGGCCTCAGCTCTGGGAACGCGCAAAACCTGGAGATCCGATTCTCACAGCTCGTGGTCGGTGGCAATGTGCAAGCGTCGGAGTCGATCGAATTAAGCCACAGTCAGGTGTGGCAACCACTCACGCTATCAACACCAGGCCAGTTGAGCGTGTACGACAACGATGTTCTCGGCCAGATCTCACCCGGTCAACCACCGCAAATACTCCTGGCTGGAATGCAAGCGTCGTCGTTCAACATCGCCGTGCTCACGCGTCCGAGCGAGGCTCCGATCTCCCCAGTGCTGGGCATCGGCCAATGCCCGGACGGGGCACGCGTCAAGGTGTGGAGCTTGCTCGATCCGTTTGGCCAAGTTTTCGACTCACCATTGCTAGCTCTCTTGACTGGACACTACGAGGCTACCATCGACTTCGACGGCGGCCCGCTGGCCGGAACCGGTGCTCTGCTCTATTTCAACGTTGATCTCGGCGTGCAATTTCTGTCCCTCACTTGGGACTCTCTCGGTGTGACGGGCTTCGAGATCGTCGGAGCGCAGCGTGTGTTGTGTTCGCTGACTGGACAGGGCTACGCCAACGATATCCTGCCGTGCCCACGAGGCGAGCCGATGCAGTATCAGAGCTTCGACTACCCATTGGGCGAGTCGCCGGGGAACTACGTGTTCCCAGTCGGCGTAGTAGTCGGGGTCCAGCTCAGCGACGGCAGCCTCATCCCGGCAAGCTTCGGCAACGTCCTTCAAGGCGTCGCCCTCACCAATGCCGTGAGCGTCGACGACTACGTGAGCCACGTGACGGGCGGCTACGTCATCGTCGGGAACGACGAAACGATGGTGATCCGAATGGATCCAGGCACCGCCTTGCCGGCGATTGGAAAGTGGCTGTTCCTCAGTGGCGACCCGGGAAACATTGGCACGGTCGTCGCGCGCTCATCGCCGACGGACTTCAAGAGCGGGCAGAACGTCCGCATCGGGCAACCTCTGATGATTGGGCCAGGTGCTTCGGGATCCTACTGCTTCGCCTTCTGGCAACCCCAGATCATCGAAGAGCAGTTCTCCATGCTCGCGGACGACTTCTCCACGACGAGCGTCGTGCTGGCGAACACAGATCTGGAGGTGACGGTACAGGCTGGATACCAGTACGAGTTCCGCGCACGTTTGCGGGTGGATCTTTCGGAGACCGGTGGCGCGCGATGGAAGATGGCGGGAACGGCATCCGTCGGAGATGGCAACGGTCACGCGGAGGTCAAGGTCTATGCCACCGACGTAGAAAGCGTACATTCGCCCGCTCTGATGGACGTCCTGACCAGCGAGACGGAATTCGGTGCCACGCAAGTCACGGCCGGGTTCAACGGCGGCCTGATCGAGATCGACGGGCTTCTGATCGCCAACACAGATGGGACCGTCCTGCTGCAGTTCGCGCAACAGACAGCGGATGGGTCGTACCCGTCTATCGTGAGACAGGGAAGTATGCTCAGTGCAAGGAGGGTGGGTTAAATGGACATCTCGCAAATGCCATGGGGCCCGGATGTGTCGCATTGGAAGCCCGTCCGGGATTGGGTTGCTCTGGCGGCAAGTGGGGCGACATTCTTCGGGGCCAAGGCCACCGAGGGAGCCCATGCCGTTGACGATCAGTTCGAGCGGCACCGGGACGGGTTCCGCGCCAACTGCCCGAGCTTCACGATGGCGATCTGGTATCACTTCTTCCACGCCGAGACCGACCCATCGACGCAGGCCGAACACTTCGCCGATGTCGTTGGTCCGCTACAACCAAGGGAACGTCTCTGCTGCGACTTCGAGGGCAAGAGCTATTCAAGCGTGCCGCTGCCGCAGATGCGGGCGTTCGGCCTGCGCTACCTGGACGCCTTCTATGCGCGCCTGGAGTCTCTCGGGGTGCTGGCGGGTTCGCGCCCGTTGATCTACACCTCGGACCAGCACTGGCAGGTGATCGGCAATCCAGCGTGGCCGCGGGCGGACGGGATGGACCTATGGGTACCGCGCTATCATTTGCCCGACCCTGCGGCGCCGACGAAGCTACCCATCCCCTGGGCGACCTGGCAGGTGCTCCAGTACACAGACGGCGATCAGGGAATCCATCAGGAAGTCCCGGGCGTGGGGTTCTGCGACTGCAACGTACTGGCCGGCGGGATGTGCTCCGAAGCCAGCCCCGAGAACGGATGAAATAAGACTGGAGCTGGCGTCACGTCCAGCTCCGCAAGCGCCGCCAGGATACGCTCGCGTTCAAACCGCTTGCGCGTGGCCACCTCGCAATCCGTACGTCCGTGATATGGGCACCAGTCCGTGACCATCGACCATAGAATGTTTGGCATGACGGTTGGACGCCGGAAGCGGAACAAAGGATTTTCCCGTAAAACCGCAGCAACGGATCAACAATATGGACATGGCAACACTGTACCTATTGCTCGACTGCGCCGTGCCTCTGACCGGTCTGTTGGTGCTCTGGTATCTGCACCGAGCTCGCCAGGCAGAACGTGCGTCAGAAAAAGCGGGCGCGTTTCTCGGGCGAGAAAACGAAGAGCTCAAGGGCGTGATCCACCAGCAGGCGCAGCTGATTGCGCATCTGGAGGTATGCAACTACCGCTTAGCCTGCGACCTTTTCGGCAAGGAGCGCGTCGATCGAGGCATCCGCGAGGCGGCGAACCGAGGCACAAACTGATGTCGCGCGAGCGATTGCCGGCGGAACGGCGCGGCCTCACGAAGCGAATCCACCTGCGCTACATGACCGAGCGAGGGCCGGAGGATCTGAAAATCTACGTGTCGACGGGGACCTACCCAGACGGCCGTCTAGCAGAGATTTTTCTGAAGGGGGACCGCACCGGCTCGACGATTTCGGGCCTGCTGGACGCGCTCTCGATCACGGCGTCCCTGGCGCTCCAGAGTGGCGTTCCCGTCGAGACGCTGGTCGAAAAGTGGTCGCGGCTACAATTCTCCCCGGCCGGCACCACCACCGACCCCGAGTTACCCAGGGTATCCTCGATCGTAGACGCCGTGGCCCGGTGGCTGCGTCTGCGATACTGCCAGCAAGAGCCGTAAGTGCGCGTAACAACTAGCGAATATAGATAGCGTGTTTTTCTTTACAAATAGCAGGACTAGCGTAATAATATATCTGTGACCGCGACGAAGCAGACAGCAGCCCGGGACCGCGAGACCAGCCGCGAGGCAGCGACTCGACTCAGCCCAAGCCAAATCTGCTGCGCTCAGGCGCCAGTAGTCCCGACCACGACGACCACCACCACCAACCTAGGAGACCTGCCATGACGACGACACTCCGACAGAGCAAGACCACGGGCGAGCGATTTTTGGTAGAGACAGATTCCGCCGACCGCAGCCCAGACGCCACCTACCTGATATCGCCGCCCCTGAGTAGCGACGACGCGGACGCGCTCCCGGCAGACTTGGACGATGTGAGCTTCGACGGAGAGTCTGTCCTGGTCACAGATGGCAGCATCGACGACCTCAAGATCGTCAGGTAGCCCCAGCCCTGGCCGGCGAACGGTCAGCCGCATCGACAGCGGCGCCAGGGCCCACACGACACCGACCGCAGGCAGGTGACCTGCGGCGAGACCACGAGACGGAGGACCGACGATGACGAAGCTCAACCTGGTGTACATGGTCAACAGCAGGCTGGTAAAAGACACCAAGGACGTGGACGACGAGCAACTGGCGGCGGCTGCCGAACTCGGGCGCAGCATTGTAGAGTTATACGGCGAGTTTTCGGCTGACGAGATGGACGATATCGACGACGAGGTGTTTGCGGAGCTGGGCGATGAGGCATACAGTCTGGCCTGCTCGGACGGCAGGCTCTGCGACGAGGTCCGAGGCTAGTCACCCACGCGCCCCGTGCGCGCTCCCCGGCCTACCACGCGTAGACCTGGGAGCGGGACCGAGGACACCACCACCCGAGACACGAGAGGACTGATCATGCTGACCAGCGCACGGCGTGGTACCGCCAGCACCAGCACCACCGAGGCTCGGGCGTGAGCCTGCGCCAGACATTTCGAGATCATCGAGACCGCCGGCAGGCCGTGACCGTCGGCGGCGAGTACGACCGGGGTGGCGTCCAGGGCTACGTGCTGCTGGCCATGCGCCCGCCCCGCCAGCAGCTTCGCCCCGCCGACGCCAGGCGGGTGGCCCGCACGCTCCTACGATTCGCAGCCAATGCCAGGAGGACACGACCATGACGACCACGACCCACGACGCACCAGAGTGCCGCGCCTGCGGAGGTGACGGCCGCATCGACATCAGCGACCCACTGACCGGTATTACACCGCGGATGGAGACCTGCCCGGATTGCGACGGGACCGGCGAGGAGCCCCGCAAAACGTGCTGTGACTGCGGCGAGCCTATCGAGTACGGCGCCGAGGTCAGGGCCGGCGAGACGATCACCTACTGCCCGACCTGCGCCGCCCAGGAACTCAAGGAGCAGCAGACGACCATCGCCGACCTTCGCGTGATTCTGCGCGAGACCCAGACCGCGGTGGTCGAGGGCCTCGCCAAGCTCACCCGAATTGACCACCCGGGGTCAGCGCTGTGACCTCCGCCCGCCACCGCGCAGCCGCCACCGCTCTGCGGACCAAATACCAGGCAGCGCGCCGGGGGATGATGCCACCAATCGTAGGCAGCTGGGGATACGAGATTTGGCCGGCGCTGGCCGCCGAGCACGACCGCCGAGCTGCCCAGATCGACCTATCGCTGGCCACGACCGCAGAAATGACCGCCATCGTAGACGACCTCAGGAGGACCCCGTGAAAAACGACCTGACCCAGACCCACCGAGACCGCGACGACCTGCCCGCAATCCCAGACGCCCACGCTATCGCCGAGGCAATTCTCACGCGCCGGCCCCCTCCGCCAGGGCTGACGCCACAGCAGGCGGTAGCCGCCATCCTCGACGGCGAGATTGCCGAGAACGACCTCATGGCCGAGGAGCTGGCTCGCAGGACGTAGCGGTGCCAGGTCCGGGCCTCTCGACGGAGCGGCCTGGAGTCGGCCCCGATACCACAACCACTACCCAGGAGACGACCATGACCGTACAAGAGATTTCGGCGCGAGACCTAGTCAGCGTCTACAGTGGAGGAAAGCCCAACGGCTGTCACTGCGGCCAGGGGGGCGCGTGCGGTACCTACTCCACCGATCGCGATGAGATCGCGACAACACTATCGCGCGTGCAACAGGCGACGAACTCGACCGTGCGCTATCGAGACGCAGAGTCGATCGAAATCGTGATCGACGGCGACGAGCTCGTCATCCTGTACCTCACCTAACGCCGAGACCCGCAACAACAACCACCCAGGAGGATCCCATGGCAACCAAGACCCAGACCACGTATCACAAGGCCCGCATGATCAACGGCACGCCCGCGGAAGACAGCTTCTTCCGTGGCCCGAACTGTGAAACCGTCGAACTCGCCCGCATGGCCAACATCCCAGGCGACGAGACGGCGATCATCAGGACCGACTGGCGTCTTGGAGGCGACGGGGACTGGCACCAGACCAGCATCGTGATCGTCGAGTGGCACCAGGGCACGGAAGGGGAGGTGCGCTGATGGAGCGGTTTTATGCGAAGACAAAGCTGGCGACTGAAGTGCGGCATGGGATGACCACGCCGTGTCTGGAGTGGACGGCGGTTCTGAGCGGTGGCTATGGTCAATTCTGGATGGCAAGTAAGATGAGACAGGCTCATCGCGTGGCATGGGAGTTTGTGCACGGCCAAATTCCCGACGGCATACAGGATGCGCACGGCTCAAAAACGCATCCGGAGTGCGTGCCACGTGGTGACCGCAACGGTTCACGCTTGCACCCAGAACGCGTGGCACGCGGCGAACGTGCATACGGTGCCAAGCTTACTGAGGCGAAGGTTCTGCGCATCCGAGAGCTTTGCGCAAACGGGTGGACACAGCAGCGCATCGCAGACGCCTTTGGCGTTTGCCAACAGCAGATCAGCAAGATTCTCGATCGGCAACGCTGGAACCACGTAGCGGGAAGGAGGGCTTAGATGGACACTCAAATTGTACACGCCGCCCTCTTTACCGTCGGGTCGAAACATCACTGGGGACTTCCTCTCCGGATCATCGGCGCCCCCGGCACGGCCAAGAGCGCGCTGATCGAGCGTGTAGCCCAGGCTGCGGGCCTGGAGGTCGAGGTCGTGATCGCGTCCCTCCGCGACCCGACCGATTTTCTCGGCCTGCCAGTTCCACGTCCCGACGGATCGGTCGGGTACGCGCCGCCCGCCTGGGCGCTCCGAGCTGCGGCGGCCAAGCACGCGGTGGTATTTTTGGATGAGGTCAACTGCGCGCCCCCAGCAGTCCAAGCAGCTCTGCTTCGCGTGGTCCTCGACCGTGTGGTCGGCGACTTCGTGCTGCCCGACACCGTGCGGATTCTCGCCGCCCAGAACAGCGTCGACGATGCGGCCGGCGGCTACGACCTCGCGGCCCCGCTGGCCAACCGATTCGGCACGCTGCCAGACTGGACGGGCCCATCCTGTCAGGACTGGTGCTCGTGGCTCCTGCAGGCCGGGAACGGCAATGAGGTCGAGGTCGCGACCACGGCCGAGGCCGAGGAGAAGCGCGTGTTGAAGCTCTGGCCAGCGGCCTACGCCAAGGCCTCCGGGATCATCACCTCGTTCCTCCGGCGTAAGCCCAGTCTGCTGCACGCGCAGCCGGCGAGTGGATCGCCCGAGGCATCGCTGGCCTGGCCGTCGCGGCGCTCGTGGGAGATGGCCACGCGCGCTCTGGCGGCCTCCGAAATCCACCACCTCGACGAGGCCGATACCGATCGCTACGTTGGCGCCTTCGTCGGCCCGGCGGCGATCCGCGAGCTGCGCAGCTGGCTGGTCAACGTCGACCTGCCTGACCCCGAGCGGTTGCTCGACGGCGAAATCGAGTGGAAGCACGACCCCGACCGGCTGGACCGAACCATGGTTGTCTGCTCGGCGTGCGCGGCCCTCGTGGCCCCGCAGTCGGCCGTCAAGAGGATGGCACGCGCCGAGGCCCTCTGGCACATGCTAGTCCCGCTGATGGAGGTCGCTGACGTGATCTTCCCCGCCGTCAAGACGCTGGCCTCGAACGAGGTGCGGCTGGTGCGCGGCCCGAAGGGTATGCTGAAAGACGCCGAGAAGGTCCTGGCCAAGTACCTCCCCATCTTCCAGGCCGCGGGCATCAAGGTGGGATCCTGATGGACTCCACGCTCACCGACGGGCAGCGCCTCTCAGCCGCCATCCTCGCGGCCGAGCAAAGGTTTCCGTACTTCGCAGCAGGGTTCAGCGGGCTGGTGCGGCGATTCGCGCCGGTGAGGACGATGGCGATGACCAAGACCGGCATCCTCCTGGTGGACCCGGACTTCCTCGCGGTCATCACGGCGCCCCAGGCCGGCGAGGTCGTCTCGCACGAGCTGCTCCACCTGCTGCGCCGGCACTGCGATCGCATAGACGCCATCCCGCAGGTCAATCGAGAAATTGCCGGGGTGGCCGTGGATCTTGAGATCAACGACGACTTAAAAGAGGAGCTACTGCCCGCCGACCCGAGCCTGCCCAAGAAGTACGGCCTGAAGAACGGCCAGATGGCCGAGGAGTACTATAACGAGCTGCTCAAGCAGGCGACCACGCAGGCCGGAAAGGGCGGCCAGGGCAAGGATGGCAAGGGGACAGAACAGGACGGCGATAGTGAGGGCGAGGGCTGCGCTACAGGCAAGGGCAACGGCAAGGGCAACGGCAAGGCAGACGTCGCGCGCGGGAAATGCGGCTCTGGCTCGGGCGGACCCCCGGTGGACGGTGAGCCCGAGGGCGCGTCCGGCGCCAAGCCCCGCAGCTCGGCCGACCTAGACCGCATCCGCCGGGACGTGGCCGAGGCTATCCAGCAGCACGTCGCCCAGAAGGGGCGGGGGAGTGTTCCGGGCGGCCTGCTGGTGTGGGCCGAGTCCGAGCTCCAGCCGCCGAAGGTCCGCTGGCAGGATCAGCTACGACGCGCCATCCGGGCCGGGGTGGCAACGATCGCCGGGAGGGTCGACTACACCAGGACGCGCTTCTCGCGGCGCCAGGCTGCGTTTGGGGCGGTCGCGCGCGCCCTGGGGGGCAGTACGCCCCTGATGCCGGCCCTGTGCGCCCCACGGCCGCGCGTAGCGTTCGGAGTGGATACCTCGGGAAGCATGGGCCACGACGAGCTTGTGCGTGCTGTAAGCGAGGCCCAGGGATGCCTACGAGCCATCGGGACGCCAATCGTGTTCCTCGCATGCGACGCGGCCGTGCACGAGACTCGCGAGGTGCGGACGGCGGCCGAGCTGGCATCGCAGCTTAAAGGTGGAGGTGGGACAGATTTTCGGCCGGTATTTCAGGCGGTCGAAGAGCTGCGCCCCAAGGTCGACCTGTTCGTGTTCGTCACGGACGGCCAGGGGCCGGCACCGGCGGCAGCTCCACGCGGGTTCGAAACGATCTGGGTGTTGGTCGGGCCGTACTCGTCGGCGCCGTGCGGTTGGGGAAAGAAAATCCAGATCAAGGAATAATTGTACAAACTAGACACGACTAGCTAGACTAGGTTTCGACTTTTCACGTGAAACATGCAGGAGGACCCAATGACCACGACCGGAACGACCCAAGGCATCGTTACAAGCAAAGACTTTCTCGCTGTCCCTGAAGGAACCCCGCAAGCCGGGGCGATGAGCTGGTGGGAATTGAGCGGCCTCGTCGACGTCGAGAAGCTACGGGTGGCCTGGCAGGCGGCAGGACTGGACATCGCTCTGGTGCCCGAAGCCGTAGCGCCCAAGGCCGCCCTCAAGCGCGCGGTCGAGACGCTGGCCGAGCAGCGCAAGCTGGTGCGGCCCCTGGCCGGGCGCGAGGGCTACAGCCTGGTCGAGGAAACCGCCCAGGGCGAGACGCTGGCCTATCAGCAATCCGTGGTGGCGACCGTCGACGCTGACGGCGTCCTCAAGATCGAGCCGGCGACCGGGCCTCTTGCGGACTCGATTCAGGCGAGCTACCAGCGGCATTTGGTCAACCTGGTCCCCTCCGATATCTCCAGCCTGCTGGTGCATTTCTGCGAGTCTCTGGACGCGGTAGCGTTGCGGGCGCGCGGCGGGTTCTACTTTCTCCCCCCGGCGTCGGTGGACAAGTTCCGCCTGGCCGCCGAGGTGATCCGGTCGGTGGGCGCCCACGTCTGCTACGAGATCCCGGCCCTGCGCACCGAGAGCGCCGTCCAGGCCATCCTCGCCGCGGTCGAGCGTGAGGCCAGCGCCGAGATTGCCGAGTTCGAGGCCATCCTATCGAACGTCGAAGCCGGCCCGCGGGCGCTCAAGACCAAGGCTAAGCAGTGCGACCGAGTGGCCACCAAGGTCGCCGGCTACGAGGCGCTGCTGGGGACGTCGCTGGTCGAGCTCCAGGGTCAGTTGTCGGGGCTGAGGTCGCGGTTGGCGGAGGCGGCGATTCTGGCTCAAGCTGAGGACGCGGCGGCGTAGGACAATGCTCCTAGGAGCCACCAAGTTCGGCGAGAGCGCAGATGCGCATACCGAGCATAATGCTCTTCTGACGTCTATGTCGCGCATCCACTTTCGAGCCAGTTGGTGGGAGTACAACTACGCTCTGTCCTGTGCCTATTGCTTGCTGTGTAGTCGGCCAATCGGCGCGAAAATTGGGGTCACCGATGCGATGTTCGCGTCAGTTGTTGAACACGAACGGTGTCACATAGACGCCCTCGGAGCCGAGAAGGTCGCGGCGGCTGAGGCTCTATATCTGATAGAAAGCGAAGAAGCGCGCAGTCAGATTGTGGGCTTCCATCAGCCTACACACGCGGAGCACTTTATCGGCAGCTCTGTGTCCACTATAGTCGCCGATGGTCCGCCTGAGATAACCTATGCACCTCCGCCATCCTGGAAGAGCGTGATTGAAGAGGTCTGGGGCTGCATACCGAACGCCGTACTACCACCAACCGAAGGACCATGACCAATGAAAGACGCAACCACGGCAATTGTGCGCAACTACTCCTTTCTTTGCGGCTGGCTGGAAATCCAGGAGCTGCGGCAGCAGGCCGAACTGGCGAAGCTCGAAGCGGCCCGCACCTGGAAGCCAGACGGGGCGCCTCTCGAAGCCTGCCAGGCGAAGGCGATGACGGGGGCGCTCTGGCTTTACGTCCGCAAGGCACGTGCCCCGGTGTACGCGTCCCGCCACTGCATCGCCGAGCTGGACGGGTGCAAGCGGGAGGTCCTGCGAAGCATCGACCACGTCCCACTTCCGGCCGAGCCGGCGGAGGCGCATCTGGACCGGCACCGGGTCGCGAACCTCATCACCCGCATGCTGGCGCTGCTGCCCGGTGGGGACTTGGCGGGCGAGGTGCTGCTGGAGGAGCGCAAGCCGGCCGAGGTCGCCAAGCTGCGGAAGGTCCCGGTGCGGGACGTCTACCAGGCGGTCCAGGACGCAAAGAAGAGACTGGGGCGAAGCCGACAGTTGCGCGAGTACGCGCTGGAGTACCTGGGCGCTTGAACGACTCTCTCGCTCTCATAATCCTGGCTGGCATGTGGAAGCACGCCAATTTCCACGAGGCCCGCGGGGAGAGCAATGCTCGTGGCTGGTGTACGCGAGAATGGGACCGTATCCAGTGCCGACTCTGTGGCGGCAAGGTCGACTCCCGCGACGTATCCGGCCACGGCCGTAAGCACATTGCTGCCATTGAGGGACAGTATCAGTCGTTTTGGGTCGTCCTATCGATGGAGATGCAGACCCATGGCAAGCTCTACGAGCTCGACGTGGGAGCTGTCGTCGAAGAGGTTTTTGGCTTCCGGCCAGGGACGCCGGAGGCCAGGCAGTTCTGGCAAGAGCACGGAGGAAACCCATCATGAAGTCAACAGTACGGAAACCACTACAGCACGCCCAAGAGGACCGCATGCGCGCGCAAGGCTATCTCACAGTGGCCGAGACGGCACGGCTGGCCGGCGTGAACCGCCAGAGCGTGAACCTCTGGATTGCCAAGGGGGCGATTCAGCACACGCGGGTGGGGCTGCGCATCTACATCGTCAAGGCGAGCCTCGTGGCGTACCTGGGTCCGGATGGGGCGAAGGCGTTGCTGGAGGCCACGACGTGAGCGCACGGGAATGGAATCCCCGATACTGGCTCTTTGCTCGGTCCCAAGGTCACACGCCCGAGGAGCAGATGGCGGCGGACGACAGGTCCTGGCCTGGCGGTCTGATGACGGGGTTCATTTGCTGGGTCGGCGCGCGCTGGCGGGAATTCTGCCGGGCGCATCAGGTCCCGAACGCCGACCAGGCGTACCTCAAGTTCGGCGAGCAGACGGACGCGATGTTCGACCAGTGGCTCGGCGAGCAGGTGGTCGGAGCAGCCGAAACTTTTTCGGAGAAAACCGCCCCACAAGATCAACAATAGAGACAGCCGCACCAACGCGGATACCGCCGCCCGGACCTTGCCGTAACTGCCGGGCGGCGGGCAACCTTCCCGAGGAGACCAGAACATGACCTTTGACCGAAAGGCCGATGCCGCGAAGAGATGGAGCCTAGTCGGTAGGACGTTCGGTCGGTGGAAAGTTATAGCGCGCGCGAGCAACGCCTCCGGAGTGTCGCGGTATTTTTGTCGATGTTCTTGTGGGGAAAACTCAATAGTTTACGCCATGCATCTGCGCAGTGGGAGATCGGCATCATGCGGATGCCTACGAGGTGATCAGGTGGGAGAACGGTCCATGCTTATCCGGTTCACGCGCTCCACTGATTCGATAGGACTTGAACAATGAAAACTGCTCCGATGGTTATACACACAATAGCGCCAAAGATCGAAGCCATGATGACAGGTGTCGCAGAGGCACAACAGCTAGCAAAAGGTGGAGCTATTACGCTGTTTTACACCGATGGAACGGCCGAACGCTCTGCCAGTAAAGGCAAGCGATTAGGGCGATTGGAAGCGGACGGATCGGTGTCGCCGGGCGATTTCAATTCTCTTTTTGAGGTGGTTTCCCACGTGCAGAGTCAACGTCCGAAAACTAAGCTTTTTCACACCTAGAGGGTGTCAACCGGATAAGCATGGAACGGTCAATCAAGCATGACCATGCACACCGCGGGGGACAATCTCCAACCTATCGCACATGGTGCTCTATGTTGTCGCGCACACGAGCGACCAAGGGGGATATGTTCAAGAAGTACGGATCTCGTGGAATAACTGTTTGTGAACGCTGGAAATCTTTTGAGAACTTCCTGGAAGATATGGGGGAACGTCCGACCGGGAAGACTATTGATCGGATCGATAACGGCGGTAATTACGAGCTAGGAAATTGTCGCTGGGCTACCCCGAGTCAGCAGGCGTTCAACACTAGGATCCAGAAGAACAATACAAGTGGTGTCAGAGGTGTATTCCGAAGCGGAAGCAAGTGGGCCGCTGTAATTGGAGGAAGAAGGTCCAGGCAACGCCTCGGCGTCTTCGTGCGAAAGGAAGATGCTGAGATAGCGTATCGGAAAGCTAGAATCAAACGAGAAGGAGATTCCAGATGAGTGACCAAGCCAAGACGGCAGTTGTAGTGGCAGAGCAAGGGACCATGGTTAGGCCAGACTACGGCCTCGACGTCAATCGCGCGGTCGCAATGCGGATGGCCGTCGTCGAGGTGATGCAAAAGGTGATGAAGGAGGGCACCGACTTCGGAGAGATTCCCGGGACGACTCAGGTTGGAAAGAAGCCCAAGAAGGCGCTTTTGCAGCCGGGCGCTGAAGTTCTCTGCCAGGTGTTCAGGCTTCGCCCCGAGTACATTGTTGAAACGAGAGACGAGCGTCCCGACTTCATTCTTCGGGAAGTACGCTGCAAACTTTTTAATTCCGTAACTGGGGAATTAGTCGGCGAAGCCATTGGATCTGCTAATAGCCGGGAACAGAAGTACCTGGTACAAACCTCGGCACGCCTATGCCCAGCTTGCGGCAAGGCGACGATCATCAAGGGCAAGGAAGAATTCGGCGGGGGGTGGCTGTGCTTTGCCAAGAAGGGAGGATGCGGCGCCAAATACGGGGATGAGGATAAGAAAATTCTCGATCAGACCGGGGCAATCAGCCCGGACAAGGTCATGGATCTCCACAACACGATTATCTCAATTGCACAGAAGCGCGCCTACGTCAAAGCGGTCAGAAACGCAACCGCGTGCTCTGACATCTTCACCGACGAGGACGCCCCGCCGGATGACGACGACCAGGGCCATCCTGGCGCCCACGCCCCCCGCACCTCCGGCGCCAAGCCCGCCGCCGTGCCCAAGGCCGGCATGACCGAAGTCCAGAGGCTGACCCAAGCCCTTATCGCCGCGCAGATTGGGACCGCGGACACAAGCCTTCCCGAGGCCGAGCAGAAAGAGCAGGCCAAGCGAGCCAAGCTCGGCTGGGTCAACGGACATTTGGAGGACGCCGAGGAAGCGAAGGTCAGTGGGTTCCTGGAACTGACGTCAGAACAGATCAAGTGGCTGATTGAGAAGGCCGAGAAGGGCCTTTGCCCTCAAGGTTGGTGAACGAGTCTGGCACGGGGCCAGCCCGTCACGGCAGCGCTGGAGTCGATTGCGCAAGCGACCGAGGTGCCGACCTCGCGACAGCCTAGAAACCATTGCCGGCCGTGGGCCAGATGACCGGCACTTTCAAACAGGAGTAAGTCAATGTCACGAATCCCCGTTCGCCCATCGTCCCTTCAGCTCGCCGAGCAATGTCTACGCGCCCCGTGGCTCGCGACCAAGTACCCCTCCTCCTACGCCGCCACCCGTTTCGGCAGCGCCGTGGACAAGCAGGTGACGATCATCCTGTCGTGCATGCTGGTCGGCGACACCGACAACCTGCCGACCGAGGAAGAGTTGCTTCCCGAGACCAGCAAGATTCTGGAGTGGCTGGAGGCCAACTACCCGGTCGAACAGTGGCAGTATTTCGTGCAGGAGAAGGTCACGCTGCGCGACCCAGAGACCGGCGCAGTGCTCACCGCTGGTACCCCCGACCTCATGTGTCTGCACCGGACGGAGCCTCGCTTCGTGGATGTGGACTGGAAGAAGCGAGGGCAGCTCTGGGCCGGTCACCTCCCGCCGCCCGACGAAAATCTGCAACAGCTGGCTTACGTCGCAGCCTTCTGGCTGGAGACCGCCCAGAGCCGTCCCATCGAGCAGGCCAAGATAGTGCTCTGCTGCTGGGACGCATGGGGCGTGACGCCGCAGGAGTCGGGGGACATCCGCGAGGACCGTCTGCGCGAAGTGGTCGAGAGAGTGCGGGCGGTTCCCAAGGTGGACGTGGACGGGCCGCAACCCGAGGCGGCCGTGGGCGAACAGTGCGACCACTGCTGGTCCCGAATGCACTGCGACGCCCATCTGCTTCCCATGGCAGTTGCCATCAAGGCCGGCCTACCTGCTCCCTTCGCGGAATTCACCGACCAGCCCCTTACGGTCGAGACGACGGTCAAGGCCCTGGGCTGGCTCGAAGGGGCGGACCGCGTCCTGCGTGAGGCGAAGAAGATCAGAGACCTGGTCGAGAACAATATCGACGCCTTCGTGATGCAGAACGGTCCGGTCGAGGTAGACGCAATGATGTACGGACCGGTCATCTCGAAGCCGCGACGGATGGGGGCTACCGTGGAAATCCTGAAGGCTATCGGGCGCGAGGATCTGATTCGCCTCGGCGACGCCAAGATCACGTGCAAGTGGACGAAGGCGCCGCCGAAATAGTGCCGAAAACGCGGACGACCGATCAACAATAGATCTGGAGGACCCCAACCATGAAATCGATCTGGAAGTTTCCGCTGACGATAGCTGACCGTCAGGAAGTGCAGATGCCGGTCGGAGCGAAGGCACTTACGGTGCAACTCCAGTACGGAGAGCCGTGTTTGTGGGCGATGGTGGAAACGGAAGCGAAAAACATGCTCTACCCAGTCTGGATGCATGGAACCGGGCACCCAGCAGACGAAGCGGCAAGAGCGGGCCGTTATGTGTCGACCGTTCAGCTGCAGGATGGCGCCTTGATCTTCCACTTCTTCGTCGGCAACAGCGCCTGATGACCATCGTCCGAATTTACCTGAACGACCAACTACTGGACCTGACTCAACCCGAGGAGACCCGAACCATGGCGAACGAACCCGAGATCCAAATTACCCGCTTGCGCTTGAACCACTTCCGAGGCTGGGACCAAGTCGATGTTGAGGTCGGCCCTGGCGGGACGATCTTCAAGGGCAAGGAAGCTACCGGCAAGTCGAGCTTTCTATTTGGCATTCGCGCCGCGGTGGAGGCGGAAGGCATTGGCCCCGAGGCACTGCGGTTCGACGCCCCGAACGGCGGCGTGGTGCTGGACATGGTGAAGGTCGAGCAGGCCCGCCGGACGGCGATGCAGCTCAAGCGGACCATCAAGCGCAAGGGCAAGGGCGAGCTGGAGCTACTGGGATCGGACGGCGTCCCCATCCCGCGGCCGAAGGAACAGATCGATGCGATGTTCTCGGGCCGACGTCTCGACCCCCTGGAGGTGTACAAGGTCATCAACGATGCCAAGAAACTGCGCCAGCTCATCATGGAGGCCAACCCGGTCACCGTGACCGGCGAAGACCTCAACCGGTGGTGCGAGACCGCGCAGGAGTGGAACACCGAGGGCCACGGCCAGGAGGTGCTGACCCGCGTGCGTGAGATGTACGAGGCGAAGCGCAAGACGGCCGGCCAGGCATCGGACCAGGCCAAGGCCGCGGTGGTGATGAAGACGGCGGCGGCCAATGGCCACGGCCTGCGGGTCGACAATCCCGAGCCCATGACCCCGGAGGCGGCCCGCACCCACGTGGCGGCGGCAGAGCGGGACCTGGCGGTGCTGCTGGATCGGCGGCGGCAGGCGGACCGTCGCGTGTCCGAGAGCGAAGGAACGCGGGCGAAGGTGGCAGAGCTGAGGGCCCACGCCGAGGAGATAATGGGAAGGCCAGAGTCGGTCAGGCCGACCGAGGGCGAATTCGCAGCGCTCAACAGCGAGCACCTGGCGGCGCTCAGGGCGTTCGACGAGGCGAAGCTGCGTCTGGCAAAGGCTGTCACAGACCTCGACGGCTATCGCGATCGCCAGAAGGTCGCCTGCGATTTGCTCGACCAGGCGGACGCCGCTATCAACCAGGCCAACACCCTGGAAGCGGCCATCGCGGGAGACGAGGACATGCCGGCTCTCGCGGAGCAGACCATCGCAGCCGAGGCCGCCAAGGTCGAAGCTGAGGCGGTCGTGGTGCGGGCGGAAGCCGCTGCCAAGTGGCGCGCGGCCAAGCAGGAGCTGCTCGCGGCCGAGGCCACCCAGAAGACCGTCGACGAGGAGTGGGAGAAGCTGGATCGCATCATCAAGCGTCTATCCAAGGAGGCCCCCTCCGAGCTCGCCGCTCATTCCGACATGATCCCTGGCCTGGAGGTCACCCCGGACGCCGTCTACCTAGACAAGAAGAACCTCACGGTGCTGAGCGGTTCGGAGCGATTGAAGTTCGCGGTGGCCCTGGTCAAGCGCATGGCCGGCAAGGCAAAGATTCTCACGGTCGACGGAATGGAAGCCATCTCGCCGGCCGAACAGCCAGCCTTCGTGCGGATGTGCCTGGAGGGCGGTTGGGTGTTGTTCGCTACCGTCGTTTCAGATGGCCCACTACAAATTGTGGACGCCTACTCGTTTGCTAACGGCGGGAAGGCGGCGTAGCCATGCCGTGCATCCCAATTACGATTGGCGGAGTGACGGCGATTGTCTGCACCAGAGACAAGCCTAAGTGCTCGGTCCCAGGGTGTCTCAACCGCCACACGCAGCTGTGCGACTACCCGGTGCTGCGCAAGGGTGAGAAGGAAACGTGCGATGCCAAGCTATGTGACCAGCACGCGGTCTCGGGCGGGCCGGACCTTTGCTACTGCCCTCCGCACGCCCGCATGATGGCCGACGCGAAAAGGAAGGTCAGGTGATGCCGAAGCTTTCCTACCCTGGCCGAGTCCATCGTGGGATGAAGGCCAATTTGTGCACATCCTGTCATGGCGGCTTGGCCTACGGAATCCCCAAGACCTTCGACCCGCGGTGCGAAGGGTGCCAGGCCAAGCTCGCGCGCTACCGAGCCAGACAGACTTGCCCGTGCAAGCAGGACCCCGAGTGCTCGAAGTGCACGAAAGACCGCATGCTGGGCCTTCGCGACGGCACCGAGCCCATCCCGAAAAAGTTCTCCATCGGGAACTGGAAGTTCCGCAACATGACGGCAGAACAGCGGAAGCGGAGCGAGGAGCGGCTGCTGAAGGAAGGGCCTGCAAGGAGGGCGGCGCGTTGAAGCCCTATCGCTGGAGGAGCGACGGATGGCCGCTGTGCCCAGAATGTGGAGGGGACGAACTCGCTATTCTGGACCTCGACGACCCCACCAAAGCTCCCCAACTGGAAGACCTGAAGACACACTGGCTGTACTGCTACGCGTGCCGGCGACACACGGTTGCTGAAGGCGAGGCGGTGCCATGAGCACATTCGCCATCCCAGTCACTCTGAAGCGCAAAACCGACGCCGCTATTCTGGTCGAGGACGAAGACGGCGAGGAAGTGTGGATTCCCATCTCGCAGCTCGACGATGAGACCGAAATCTTGGAGGACAGCGAAATCGGAGAAGAGGGCAAGCTGGTCATTCCCGAATGGCTGGCAACGAAGAAAGGCTGGTTGTGAAGCGCCTAACCCCTCTCCGCACCCGCACGCCCCTGCGCCGCTTGACCCCGTTGCGCCAGGTCTCGCCGGAGCGCCGAGCCCGCAAGGCCCACGACACCGAGTACATGCTGTGGGTGAAGACGCTCTGCTGCTGCGCCCCTGCCCACCGCTGTCGTGGAGTGGTCCAGGCTCACCATGCCGGTAAGAGGCCGGGCATGCGTCTCAAGGCGCCCGACTCCACGTGCATCCCTCTCTGCCCCCAGGCCCACCGGGACCTGCATTCCCAGGCCGGGCCGTTCCGGGAGATGACCGGCGCCGAGCTGCGCCAGTGGCAGAACGCCCGCATCGAGGAGACGCAAGCGGCGTGGCACATTTTGCTGAAGAAAACCGCCGGGAAAGATCAACAATAGGACCGGAGGCTCACCATGGACGACGGCGCGAAATGTCATTACCTGAAGTGCTGGCCCCAGTTCTTCGAGCCCACCGCCCGCGGTCTCATGCCCTTCAACCTGCGCAAGAACGACCGGGACTTCCAGGCGGGGGACTTGGTCGTCATGTACGAGTGGGATCCCGAGGTGGAGAGCGAAACCGAGGGCTACACGGGGCGCGAGGTGCACGGGACCATCACGCAGGTGATCGAGGGGCTGGGGGATGGCTACGTGGCCCTGGCTATTGAGTGGACGGTAACGTGACCGCCGCCATCCTATCCATCTTCTTCGCTGTCTCCCCTCCGGGGCTCGCCTGCCCGAAGCTTGCCCATCACGTGCTTCGCGAGTCCGCCGAGCACCACATTCGCCCTCAGCTCCTAGACGCCGTGGCGAGGGTAGAGACCGGCTGCGACTCACGCAAGGTGGGCAAGGCGGGCGAGCTCGGGGCCTGGCAAATCCTTCCCACCGGAAGCGCCGCCCGAGGTAGGAAGAAGCGCGGTCTCTGGAGGCCGGCCGTCAACGCCCACCTCGCGGCGTCCCACCTGCGAAGGCTGCTCGACCTATGCGACGGCAGCGAGGTAGCGGCCCTCGGTATCTACCAAGGGAAACGGCGGAAATGTGACCAGCGACCAACGCCCTACGCCGCCAAGGTGCTTGAGATTGCAATGGAGAGACCATGACCTATGCACGAGGTACGACGGTGTCAGAGGAGAAGTCCCGCGCCGAGATCGAGCAGACGATTCGACGCCATTGCGGAAGGGAAGCGGCTTTCACCTACGGCACCATGCCGGGCAAGGCGGCGATTCAGTTCTCCGCGCACGGGCGCCAAATTAGGTTCGAGCTTCCGCTGCCATCGAAAGAGGAGGCTATCGAGAAGGCCAGGGACGGCCGCGCTCCCGGAAGGAAGCCAACGCCTACGCAGGTTGAGGACTGGCTGGACCAGGAATACCGGCGACGCTGGCGCTGCATGCTGCTGATCATCAAGGCCAAGTTCGAAGCGGTCGAGATGAAGATGGAGCTCGCCGATACCGACGAGGAACAAGCCCAGGTGTTCGAACAAGAGTTTCTGGCCTGCATTGTCGGAAACGGTGGCCAGACGCTCTACCAGGCAATCCAGGAAGCCAAGGTCGGAGGCCAGCGGCTCCTTCCACCTCTCACCGGAGAATCGTCGTGAAACACTACGCGCCCCAGCCCACCCACATCGTTCCCGCCATCCCGGCCGTATCGAAGCTGACCCTCCTGCAATACCGGAAGCAGGCCATCGAGGCCCAGATCGCAACCGAGCTCCGGACCGCCCGGGAGGAAGTGCGCCCGGCCAACGTCAAGGTCATGTCAGCCGTTTTGCGGGCCGTGAAGAAGGACCTCGCACGGGTCAAGCCGTAGCCGCCGCGCCCAACCAGAAAGGCCTTTATTTGCCACTGCGAGTGGCGTAGATTTGACCCCGCTTTAGGATCACCATGCATGCCATCAACCGTCGAGATCGATCGCGCACAGAACGCACCCCACCCCCGGTGGTCCTAAAGCAACTTTCGGGTGCTGAGCGTGTGAACGGTGCGCGGTCGAGCCCGACGGTTGATGGCGTGACGACTTTTCCCGACCCCGCCGCCAACTGCAGCAGCGAAATCCCTCCTGACCCAAACCAGGCGGTGGGGTCGGGGCTCCGCGAGGTCTCCCCATGAAACGGCGCGACGGTAAGTCCAAGCGGCGCTGTAACCACGGCACGGACGCTCTTGCTACCCTAGTAGCGGACGTCTGCAACGACGCCGGTGGCGTGCGCTGGTGCCGGAGGTGTCGAGCTGCCCACCTCGCCATGCACGCGCGCTGCCCGCGCTGTGGGGGCGTCCTGGGAGCGGTTCCGCGGCCGTCGAGAATCAAGGAGGAAGCAGCATGAGCTACCAGGCCGACCTTCAGGATCCTCGGTGGCAGCGCAAGCGACTGGAGATCTTCCAGCGCGACGCCTTCGAATGCATTCGTTGCGGCGACCGCGAAACAACTTTGGTCGTCCACCACCGAAGCTATCACCTGCGTCCATGGGATTGCCCAGACTTCGATCTTGAGACGCTTTGCCAACCATGCCATCAAGCAGAACATGCGGTGCAGGATGACGGCGGGCCCACGTTGTTCGCTCTGCGCCAGATGATCGAGCGAGCCCACTCTGTGCGCAACTGGGACGAACTTTGGCGGTTGTGCCACCTAAGAAAGTTCGAGGGCTGACGAATGGCCCGCATACGAGCAATTCACCCACGCGCCCCCATGGATGAGGACGTGGCCAGTCTTCCCATGGATGCCCGCGTCCTATGGGCTTACCTTCCGTGCTACGCGGACAAGGAGGGACGCCTTGAGGATCGGCCTCTCTTTCTCAAGGGTCAGGTCTTCCCAGGTGACAGCGTCGACGTCGGGTCCATGCTGGATATGTTCGCATCACGAGGGTTCGTGATTCGGTACGTCGATCATGAGGGACGGAAGCTGATCCAGATTTCCCACTTCCACCGATACCAGCGTCCCGACCACCACGAACGAGAGAGCGTACTTCCTGCCCCGGCAAACTGGGTACCGGCGAAGCGATATGGTGAGGATGAGGAAAATGCCCAGGCAATGCCCAGGCAACGCCCAGGCAAACCGGCGTCTACCCCCACTTCGGCGCCCGATTGCCCAGGCAAACCGGCGTCTACCCCCACTTCGGCGCCCGATTGTACGGGCAAAGCCGCTCCGGGACTCCGGGACTCCGGGACTCCGGAACAAGAGAGAGAGCTCGCGCGCGATCTGTGTGGTACGGAGCACGTAGTACCACCAGCCAACGAGTACGGGAAACCGACGCCCTACAACGTGGTCTCGATGTACCTGGCGATCAGGGCTGAAACCATCGGAGGGGCCAAGAAGCTATTTGCGCAGCCACAGGCGTCTGACGTCGAAAAGGCAGCATCGTGGCTGTCCTCCATGACCCCGGAGGATTGCAAAGACCTAGAACCGGCGATTCGTCTGGCGTGCCGGCACGTGAAGGATGGAGCTCAGGGATGGACACATCCGGACATGGTCAAGGTCGGTTTTTTGTTTGGGTGCATCGTGCGTGGATGGCCAGACCTGCGGGAAGAGCTCCACGAGTGCGCGCCCAAACCTAGAGTTTCGGATCGAAACGGCGAGGAGAAACCCAAGCCTCGCTCCACACCGGTGAAGTTCATATGACGCTGAACATCGACCCGTTCAAGGCAGAGGACGAATTTCGCGAGAAGCTTCGGGAAGCTGGGCTTGTGCCACCTGGAAGCATCGACGGGTCAGGGAAGCTCGTACGAATCGATCTCGACAGCAAGCGACCAGGAAACAAGTATGGCTTCTACGTGTACCACTCCGACGGGATCCCGTCCGGTGCATTTGGGAATTGGACGATCGACAAAAAGGACTGGCAGACGTTTTGCGCGGTGGACTTAAAACGAATCTCGGCAGACGAGAACGCCGAACACAAGCGGAGATTGGACGCTGCTCGGGCCGCCAGGGATGAGGAAGAGCGAAAGGTTCGGCAGGAAGCTGCGGCCAGGGCTGACGAGATTTGGAGCAATGCCACGGAATGCTCCGACCACGCGTACCTGCGCAAGAAGCAGGTCAAATCGTATGGTCTACGGGTGCATCAGGATCGGCTCGTGGTGCCCGTCCGTGACTCCCAGGGCAAGATCCACTCGCTCGAATTCATCGATGCCAATGGCCGGAAGATGTTCCTAGCAGGGGGACGCAAAGCTGGATGCTGGTTCATGCTTGGCGAACCCGGTGAGGTCGTATGCATTGCCGAAGGCTACGCAACCGCGGCCAGCATCCACGAGGCGATCGGTCACGCCGTGGCGGTGGCTTTCGACTGTGGCAATTTGCCTGCAGTAGCGCGCGCGCTTCGGGAGAAATATCCGACAGCAAAGCTCGTCATCTGTGCCGACGACGATATCGCGACCAAGGGGAATCCTGGAAAGACTGCCGCCGAGAAAGCTGCGAGGGAGGTTGGCGGTGTAGTGGCGATTCCGGAGTTCTCGGCAAACCGACCAGAGGGGGCGAGCGACTTCAACGATCTCCGCGCGGCGGATGGCATCGCCGCAGTCATGGATTGCATCAACCGGTCGCTTGCAATCGACGACGGGCCCATAGATGCGGAAGATCTCTTTCCGCAGGTCATGCAAGAGATCATCGACCGCAAGGAGGGAAGGAGCAAGAACACGCTCAGCTTCGGCATCAAGTCGGTTGATCGGATGACCAACAAGATGCGACGCGGGTATGTGACCGTCATAGCTGGTTTGCCCGGATCTGGGAAAACAAGTGCAGCGTTGGACATCTTGATTCACAATGCGCAGCACGAAGTCCCAAGCCTGTTTTTCTCCCTGGAGATGGATCGGATCGACATCGGTATCCGATGCCTGTCGAAGAATTCCGGAGTGCCGGCGGTCCACCTGTTCTCGGACGAAATCAAGCTCGACGACGCAAGCTTGCGGTGGAGCGATGTCGTCACAGCGAACGGTAGGATGGAGAAGCTTCTCTTGACGTTGGACGATCGGATGGTGTCAATTACGAAGCTCGAAGAGCAGGCGCATCTCTGGTACGCGAAGAAGGTCAAGGCATCCGGAAAGCCAACAGGGTTGATTGCAATCGACTACCTCGGTCTCATCCGGTCGGATGAGAGTTCTCAGAATCGCAATCGCGAGGTAGCTGGCTTCTGCCATCGGGTGAAGCAGCTCGCGAAGGATCTACGTGTTCCTGTTCTCTTGCTGGCCCAACTGAATAGGGAAGCGGCGAAGCGAGGAGGAGAGCCGGAAACCTCAGACCTGCGCGACAGCGGAGAGATTGAGGCGATGGCAGATCTGATCATTTTCCCCTATTTGCAGCCGCGCGACGACGATGGCGAGATCGTAAAACTGAACGCCGACGCCACCCCGGAAGAGCTTAGGAACCACATCGACAAGTGGATCGTGCGCAAGAATCGAAACGGAGCCAAGGGCGCTGCTGCGGTGAAGTGGAATGCAGAGATCATGCAGTACACTGGTGTAACGAAGGACGATCCGGAGCAAGCGGCGGCCGGAAGTCCAGACGGCGAAGAACCCCCGCCCCGATGGACCGGGCCGCCGAACTGGCAAGACGGGAGGGACTCATGAACGCCACTCCGATTGAGGAGCTTCTGGTGCGCAAGAAGGCTTGCGAAGATTGGGCGAAGCATAACGCCGCCTTCGACTTGGCACGTGCCCAAGGCGCGGATTTCCACTGCGCGACCATGGCGGGATTTGCAGCGACCGATACACCGAGGACCCAGGAACGAGCTGAGAAGGAGACCACCATGAAATGCTGGACCCATTGCGGACGAACGCTCGACGAACTCGACAACTACTGCCCGGCCTGCGGGGAGAAACGTCCGCCGGAAATATCCCAGTGCCCCCACTATTGGGCCAACCCAACGGATCCTGACATGAGATGCGTCCTGCTGGAGGGTCACGACGGGGATCATGCATTTCGGAGCGGGGTTTTCCTTGGACACACTACAGCTGGCGTGGAGAAGCGTCCGAGAGATAACTCACCCATCGACGTGGATGCGCTGGTCGATGAATGGACGAAGACTCCGTTTCCGCCAGGCAGCAAGACGTGGGTCGAGGAACAGAACGCTGGTCTACGGCAACTCGCGGCCATGGCGGCCGAACGCGCCCAGTGCGCCACCATCGACGAACTGAACCGCCTGCGCGCTTGCGAGGTTGCCCTGCTTCGTCTGCGCGAAATCTACGCGACGTCCAAGGGCTCCGACGGGTGCGGCACTGTCGGCGGTGACCTGTGCGCAGAGTGGAACGCATTGCTAGGAGGTGGAGCCGCGAAGTCCGCCCAGCCCGCACCGGCACAGGACGGGGGCCGGGCGACGAGTAACGGATTCAGGAACGGGCGCAGGGTCTGCGAGTTGTGCCAGGGAGGCGGCCCATGTTTGTACGACGAGAAGCGACACGCGTACCTGTGCCGAGCCTGCCACAGTGACCCGGCGGACATCTTCTTTGGTGAAGCCGAGCGGGTCGAGCCAGCCGCAGCTAAGGCATGCCACGCCACTCCCGACGGTGATTGCTGGCACAAGGACTGCCCGCAGATTCGCGACGACGAGCCAGCAAAGACGGGGAGGAACTGCCCGCTGGCGTCCGAGCATGCAGCCCAGGCGGTGAGGCTTCCCGCACGATGCCAGTCAGTATCGAGGCAGGGCCTGACATGCCAGCAGGTCGAAGGCCACGAAGGAGAGCACCACGCACTTCGCGAGACAGGCATCGTGTTCGAAGATGACGAGCCACTGATGGCGCTGGAGACGTGGGCGGACGGAACTGAGCGCACAGCAAGGCCGGTGAAACCATGACGCAAGTGGACTGGAAACCGATCGCTACGGCACCGAAGGACAGGCGGATCCTACTATGGTGTCCGATGGTGTTGAGCGGTGAGTGTACCGTTGGAGAGTGGAACTATGACAGGTTGTCGCGGCGCCATCGTCCCTATTGGGAGAGAGAGGACGGCTGCAACATCGGCATCACCTGGCAGCGCAAGCACCAGCCAACCCACTGGGCAGAGTTACCGGAAGGTCCGGTGAAGCCATGACCGCCGTCGAGTTGCGCGACATCCTGATCGGCTACTGCGATCGGCACCCGAATCGGTGCGATGATTTGCGCGTCGTCGTCGAGACCGGGAACGGAGGGTGTCCAACCGCGTACATGAGCAACGTGGTCAGCGCCACCGCGGGCTTCGATTGGACGGCGAACCTGTTCGTCATTCGCACCAAGGATCACCTCGTGGTTGAGAATGGCATCACGGCGCCATTGGAAGACCTAGCAAAGAAGAAGCTCGACCAGCTGGACTCGGTCATCATCGGCGGGCCGCACGTCGCGAAGAATCAGCGCCGAGCGTGGATCGACGGATTCACCTACGGCGTCCGAGCGCACTACACCGGGGAGGGGGAGCCATGACCCGCCTTAGCCGCCTGATTGGCCGGGCACTGTGCTGGATGGGGCTGCACAAGTGGGTGAGCCGGTACCGTCCAGTCGTCATGGACTTGTCGACCGGTAGCATTGTCGACGCCTCCACGAAGACGTTCGTTACGTTCATGGAAGTCATGGATGAGTGCAATCGGATGAGCGAGCGAATTGCTGACGAAGAGGTCGTAGCGATGGCAACTCTTGGCCGAACCTGCGCAAGGTGCTCACGATGAAGCTCACCCTCTCCCTCCTCGTTGTCGGCGCGCTGCTGTGCCTGACGGAATGGGCGCGGCGAACGATTGCGAAACTACAACGAGCGAGGGGCTAGATGATTATCCAAGTCGAGACGAGAGAGATTGTCTGCCAGAACTGCGTGGCGTGGTTTGCGATTACGAAGTGGAACAGCGATCGCGGCGGCGTCAGGTGCCCGGCCTGCGGTTGCGACCCGTGGACCAAAGGTAAGCCGTCGCCAGAAGCTCGCGCGCAAGTTCACTGCGAAGACGCCGAGAAGGAAGCGGCGAAGCTGCGGGAGCGCGTGGAGAAGGCGGAAGCGCGAATCGACGACTACCAGCGACTGCACCAGGCCGATGCGGAGCGGATCGCCTACCTGGAGAGCGAGCGCGACGGCGCCCGCAACGAGCTGGNNGGAAAAGTGCCCGCATCTGGACAGGGATGACGTCGAGGCGTTCGGAGAAGGGCGGTTCCCGTCGCTCGGGGACGATGGCCCCTACGAGGTTTGGTTGCGCAAGCTACAGCCGCTTACCCAGGAGAAGATCTGACCATGGACCAAGCAACCGCCATCAAGCCTCACGAAAGCCCACGGCCCCTCAGCCCCACCGACCTAGCCCGAATGCAGGCCGCCCGGGCAGCCGCGCAAGCCTGGGTCGATCACTGCGAGGTCGACGTGATGGAGGCCCAGCACAAGCTGGACAAGCTACTAGCCGAGCAGGGCCAAGCCAGGGAAGCCTTGCAGGAGCGGGAACGAGAGCTGCGCGAGGCGGGGGTCAAGGTCGCGCTCAGGAGGGTTGGGTGATGCCACCTACTCAGAAGCCGGGCAAGAGCCGGCAGGACTACCGAACGCCTCCGGAGTTCCTGCGAGCCGTCGCGCGCGAATTTCACGTGGCCGTGTGGGGTTATGACTTGGCCGCGACCGCCGAGAACAGAGTCAATCTTGAGATGGCTTCCGTCACCTACCACCTCGGGCCAGGGTCCAAGATCGCCGAGAACGCCCTGGCGGTCGACTGGTCGCAGCTCCCTGGCCAAGACTTCTGCGACATGTTTCTCAATCCACCCTTTGCGGACATCGAACCGTGGGTGAGCAAGTGCGCGCGGACAGTCCGCAGAGGGCGCATCTTCATGCTCGTTCCGGCGGCAGTCGGGTCCAACTGGTACGCCCTGCATGTGCACGCCAGAGCGCACGTCATCGCCATATCGCCGCGCCTCACGTTCCAGGGAGAGTCCGCGCCATACCCGAAGGACATCGTGCTCCTGGAATGGTCAGGGGTGAAAGGCGGCTTCTCAACCTGGCGGTGGAAATAGTCCGAAAAACGACCGACGAAGATCAACAATACGACCGCAGAAACGACTGGAGGACATCGTGAAGAAGACCAAAGAACCCAAGGACCCGAAGGACCAGAAGGCCGTGAAGAAGACCGTGCCCCGGCTGCTTCTCTGCAAGCTCAGCGACCGGGAGCTAGCCAAGGCCGGCCAGGACCTCGAAGCGAATCTCAGCAAGATCGAGGCAAAGGAATCCGAGAAGAAGGCTGCGGTGGACGCCATCAAGGCCGACGTCGAGCTCCTGGAAGGAATCACGAGCAAGCTGCGCGGCATCCTGAAATCAGGTGGGGAAGAGCGCGAGGTGAAGTGCGAGGAGGTCACGGACTACCGCAACGGCGAGGTGCGGGTCACGAGGCTCGACACCAAGGAAACGTTCAGCAAGCGGACCATGATGCCGTCTGAATACCAGCTCCCCCTGGAGGCCCAGAAGCCGGCCGGAAAGCTGCTGGCGATGGACGGAGGCAAGGGCCAGCCAGAGGAGGAAAAGTGCGAGGAGTGCGGTGGCACGGGCAAGACCAAGATGGGCAATCCACCCCTTGACGTGAAGTGCGAAGGGTGCGACGGCAGCGGCAAGGTTTCGGCCAAGCACGAGCCCCTGACGGCTACCCTTGGCGACGTGGCCGCAACCCACGCCCAGAACAAGAAAGACGCCGATGACGCGGAAGAGGGAGGCGGCAAAGGCCATCCCGAGGTCGAGAGGATGCTGGCGAAGCAGAAGCGAGGGAAGGCAAAGAAGGACGCCGCCTCCACCGAATCCGAACCCCCCATCGACCCAGACACAGGCGAGCCTCTGGCATTCTGAGGCGTAGCCGATGGACCCCACCCATAATCAGGCCCTCATGACCTTCTGCGCCCTATTCCAGGCCCATGGCCTTGACGCTGCCGTCGCAGGCATCGCCAGGGTCAGGAAGCCCCCGGCGCGCGCCCTATCCCCATGGGTACGAGCCGCGTGCCAGTACTACGGACTCACCCCGCAGCAGCTCCTACACGGCGGGCGGGTGAAGCCGCTTGCGGAAGCTCGGGCGGTCACGATGTGGCTCCTACGGGAAGTCGGGGCGAGCTACCCGGCAGCGGGCAAGGCACTGGGTGGGCTCCATCACACGACCGTGATGTGGGGCGTCGCCAGGGTAAACAAAACCCCGCGTCTGCTCGAACAGGCGCGGGACATCATGGCCAAGGTAGAGCGCGAACAGAACACTTCGGCAGAACTATGGGACTCTGCTACCACAAAGCCATCCGCGACCGGATAGCACGGCGCCGTAGGGCCACCAGGGAAGCCGCTTTGGCTGCGGAACGCATCCTGCGCGGGACGGAGGACTACAGCATGCGGTGCGAGCGCCCAGGGTGCGGGCACGCAAAGGCAGTGCATTGGGCGTTGTATTGGTGCTGCGTTGAGAAATGGTGCCGATGCCGAGCCTATTTCCTCGGTCCTCCCACGTAGCGATTCAGACCCCCGATCTTGCCTGTTCGGCCATCGATCGGGTACCATTCGGTAGTTACCGAGCCGCTCCCGACTCCCCACCGACCCGGAACCCATCCCGAGTCGTTGGCAAGCGCCACCGGAGGGATAGATGTCAGACCCAAACCAGAGCCCAGACCTAGATTCGTCCGCGTCACTGACGGATGCGCCCCTACCTGATACACCCGTCGGGAAGAGCTGCAAGGGCCGCAGGTTCTCGCATCAAGAGTGGGAATCCATGTACGCGCTCTGGAAGGCGGGCGAACGCAACCAGACCGCGCTCTCGAAGAAGTTCCGCTGCGCGGTCGACACCGTGCATAAGTACATCGAGAGCGGCCTGCCCGTGAACGGCTGGCCATCTTTTCGGTCCCGGCTACAGCTGGAGAACCAGGTCAGCACGGACGCGCGCGAGCGGGTAACCGCCGGCATCACGGCGCAGATTCTCGACGAGTTCGGTCAGGTGCGGAAAAAGAACCTGGAAGTGCTGAACGCGATGCGTGCCGCCTGCACGGTGCTAGTCGTGAAAATGCACGAGCAGCTCAAGACCATGACCTGGACGCGCATGGTGACGGTCTACCGCCTTGGGAAGGAGGGCCAGCAGCTCAGGGAGACGGTCGAGCGCCCGCTGGATTCCTACGAGATGGCCTCGGTCGCGCGGGCCATCAGCACGGCGCTTTCGATGGCCGGCAAGATGGAAAGCTTCTGGCTGGGCGGGCCCACCGAGCGCATCGAGAATATCCCTGAGAGCGAGAAGCTGTCGGAATCCGACATCGACTACGTGAGCACGCATGACGGCGCCTTGCCGCCCGGGATGACTCCCGAGGGGTTCCTGCGGAAGATGAACCGCACCTTCGGCATCGAGCCAGCGGGGGGGAACTGATGCGCGCGCACCTTCTTCGGCAGCCCATCCCATGGAGGACGGAAGAGCGGGCGACGTTGTGCGGCCGACGGGCGTGTAGAGTCAGGGTGGTGGATTGGGAAAAATTCCAAAAGATGAGTCTGAGCATGAAGTGCGGCGCCTGCTACCAGTACTCTGGGGCTGAGCATCACTGGACAGACACGATTCAGGCCGAGCTTCTACGCGGTTTCTGCAATGGCCGGTCCGGCGGCATCATCAGCGAGATGGAAGCCATCAGAGAGTTGGTAGAGCGGCACCGACAAGAATTTGATTCTCTTCTGGCGGCGGTCAGAAGTGAGGTCACTCTACAGGAGTCGGATGGCACAAGAATCGGGAGGTGGGTATTTGTTGGATTCACCCATTGAGCGCGAGATAGTCTGGACACGACACAACCAGAAGCACGATCGGTTCCTAGACTTCGAGCTCCAAGCCATCGGCGAGCTGGTCGCCCGGTACCAGGGAGAATTTGACCGGCTCGTGGCGGCGCTCCAGGCCGAGCATGGTTTTCGGAAGGCGGGAGGGTAGCCATGGCGCGCGTTGTGGTCTGGGTGAAGATCTACGACAACGACAAAGAAATAGTGCCCGACGAAGAGGGCGCCGGACTAAGGGGTTTGCAGCAAGAGGCATTATTAGCGGTCCAGGTCAGCAGCAGGAATCAAGGCGAACAGGTATGCCGAGAACTCGCGGCATACCTGATGGTGCTGGCGAAGGAGGACCCGGCCGCCACCGCAGTCGCAGACACGTTTGCGCGCGAAGATGACCATCCGGTCAAGATTGAGCAGGACTTCGATGCAGCGGATCCCGACAGCATTTTCTCTAGGGCCAACACGGAAGCTTTCTGGAATCGCCGCAGGTTCTAATGGAACTCTCGGCCGAGGCCCTACACCGCCAGCAGGAGATGGTCAGAACCGCGGCCATGATGGTCAAGCGCATGCGGATGGGCCAGAGTCGCTTCGACTACTACGTCGAGATGGTTTGCCGGGACCACATGGGCAATGCAATCAAGCTGGCGCCAATTCACCAGGCATGGATTCGGCACGTCAACTACTGCTGGGAGCGCGGGTTACGGGCGCTGATCCTTGCCCCATTCGGCCATGGAAAAACTAGTTCCTTCGCGGTTCCCCTCTGTTCCTGGATCATGGGCCGCGACATCTCGACGAGAATCAAGATTGTGACGAACGACGACCCATCGGCCGCCAAGCGCGTCGGGGCCTGCAAGCGGACGATCGAGAGCGCAACCTACCGCCAGGTCTTTCCAGAGGTCAGACGCGGCGACCGATGGACTGACCATGAGCTGTATCTCAAACGCTCAGGCTACAGCACGGTAGATCCATCGCTGCATGCGCGCGGTGTTTTCACGACCGGCATCGGAGGGCGCGCCGACCGGATGATCTTCGACGACGTAGTCGACCAGAAAAATAGCCACGATCCGGCCCAGCGGAAGAAGGTCCTCGATCTGCTAGAGGGTACCTGGCTAAACCGTCTCGAACCAGACGGGCGCGTCTTGTCGATCGGCACCGCCTGGCACCAAGGCGACGCCAACCACGTGCTCATGCAGCGGGCCGGTTGGTGTACCCTCATCCACCGGGTATCGGCGGACTGCACCCGTATCGAGCAGGAAGTTCTTGGGGCTAGGGACGGACAATACCCGATGCCGATTTCTCCGTAAAACCGACCGGCAAGATCAACAATACGGACATGGCACGCAAGAGGCTCTACAAGCTGTTACCCGAACACAGGGCGCGGTTTCCGGAGTGGCTGGACCGATGGAGCGCGAATGCGATGTCGACCAAGGCGATGGACGATGAGGAACGGCGCATTGTGCGGGATGCGGTGAAGGGACTATACCGAGCGGCTGAGTTAGAACCTCCTCCTGACGAGCGAATCGTGTTCGTGCCGTCGCCGTTTGTCGGGGTGTTTGCTGCCGGATTTGCTGCATGGATGTGGTGGCTACGTGAACATCCCGAGCAGGCGACCGCGCAGTGGTGGGGTCTAGGTGGATGCGACGTGGTAGATATGATACGTCTATCGACTCATCTGATGCGAGAGTCAGCGGTCAAAGCGCTGGGCTGTGCGGCGAAGGCGTGGCGGATGCAGAACGGCGGTAATCAGTGGTCCGGGTGGTGCTCATATCTATCGTTCGGTCGGTACGTAGCTCAGCTCGATCTGGACTACTCGAATTGGGACCACTACGAGCAGGCTGCGATTCACTCGGGTCCGCGCTGGATGCACTCCAAATTCTGTATCGTCAGCGACAGGCCGGCGCAGCTTACGGTCGACGGCAGCAACAAACCGCACAGCGAGACTGGACCATTCTGCCTCTGGCGTGACGGATCGCGGCTCTACTCGATTCACGGGGTGCGGGTGCCAGGCATAGTCGTGGAGCAGCCACACCTCATCACGGCCGAGATGATCGAGGCGGAACCATCCGACGATGCCCGATCCGTGATGCTCGCTCGTTGCCCTCCTGCCGAGGCTGCGCTGTTCACGATCCGAAAGATGAAGGCGGCAGGATGAACGCGTGGGTCTTTCCAGTTGCGGTCCTGGTGGTGTTCGTGACCGCGCTGCTGGTCCTGCGCTGGCTGGGACAACGGAGCGCTCAACCTGCCCAGACGCCGCCCGCCCGGCCGCCCATCGACCTTCCCCACGTGGCGCCGCCCATCCTGCACCTGGTGGTCGAGCCCGAGCACACGCCACTATGTGGGGCGAGCATCCGCGAGGCCTGGACGATCGAACCGGAGGCCGCTACGTGTCCGGAATGTCGTAGGGAAGGCGATGCTGCCATGCTCCAATGGCACGTAAATAACAGGTAAAAATGAAAGAGATCGCACTTCCGCAAGGAGAATCACGATGACCGACCCGACCCAACCCACCGCAAGCCCAGCCGAAGCCGACGAATCCGCCACGCTGATTCAGGCCCTGGAGGAGCGTCTCGCCCAGCGGGTGCCCATCAAGCTTCTGGCAGCCGCGAACCGCCGCCAGCTCTCCGAGGCGTTCGTAGATACACTTGGCCGGCTCGTGGAGTTCCTGGAGCAGTTCCGGCCCATGAACCAAGGCCAGATGGCAGCACTGCTCTACTTCGTCGAGAGCCTGAAGCCCGACCACGTGGGGAAGGACAACAGCTTCATCATGGCGACCCTGGTGGACGCGGCCAAGCACGCCTCCAGGGAGCTGAGGCGCGCACGCCGTAACTAGACCATGGGCCGCAAGAGGAGAACCAAGGTGCAAGATCAGCGTAAGCGTCAGAAGCTTGCGGCTCGGAGAAATAGGGCTCAGAGAGTCGAGCGTGCTATCCAGGAGATGGGTGGATCCTACACGTTCGGTGGGACGCAGACCGTTATCCAAGGTAATTCAATCGTCTCGAACGGATTCAGACCGATCTGGGGGTTCTAGCCCAACTGACTTGACCGGCGCCCCAGAACGCGAGAAGCTATCGGCATCTACGAGAGAGGTGCCGAATGCGAACCGATACCACCACGTTTTACTGGTCGTCTGGGGGGCAATCCGGCGATCTCGGGCAGTCCCTGACCGGGGAGTGGATTGCCGTCACGCACGGACATATCTCGTTCGCGTTCGACTGGAGCGGTGCCAGCCACGCCCCGACGGGCGCGCTGTCATTCCAGGTCAGCCAGGACAAGGTCTTGCCGTTCGACATGCCTGGGACCTTCACGCCGTCCCTGAGCTCGCCTGCGGGCGCGGCCGGGTCTTCGTGCGCTGACGGAATCGAGACCGACATGGCCTTCATCCGGGCCGTCTACGCGCGCACGGGCGGCGGCGCTGGGGATGTGATCGTGGGCAAAGTCACGAGGGACCAATGACCACTGGCACCTACTCGCGGTGGACGTCACCTTCATCTGGCAGCTCTACAAATTCCGACGTGATGGTCACGGTCGAAGCCGCGGTTGCGGTGCGGGATGCCGTCTACCTCAAAGCGTCGGACCTCTACGCCAAGGCCAACGCGACCTCGATGGCGACCATGCCGGTGTGGGGGTTCATCGTCTCGAAGCCGACCCCAACCTCGGGGCTTCTGCGGTCGTCAGGCGACCTGGGAGGATTCGTCGGCCTTGTCGCTGGGACACAGTATTTCGCGGCGATGGTGGCGGGCCAGATCACGGCGACGCCACCGGCGACCCCAGTTTCTGGTAACGTCGTCGAAGGCCTCGGGCGTGCCAAGGATACAACGACCCTGACGATCTCGGTCGCTGACGACGACTACACCGTACTGTAGGACACAACCCATGTCAGACTTCAGACCGCTGGTTCTGGAAAGCGGCGCCCATCACGCTCTCAACGGTCCCGACGCCCTCGTCGTCGATATCCTCAAGCTGAGCGCTGGACAAGCTGGAGCTGGGCTCGCCTGTGCGTACGTAGCTCCGGGCGTGGTGCTGACGGTACCGGCATCTGGCGCGCTCGAATCGGACGGCACACACCTGTACTGGACCGATGCGCTTGGCGCTCGGCACGCATTGGATTCGTCCGCTGTAGGAGGATTCACCCCAGGATCTATTCCATTTGCGGCGGGACCTGGAACACTCACCGAAGACAACGCAAACCTGTTCTGGGATGCTACCAACGCCACTCTCAGGATTGGTGGAGCCGGCGCCAACGCGACAAGCGCACTGGCGATTTCGACCTCCAAGACCATCGCTTCCCCTGCGGCTGGTTCCATCTGGGACGGTCTCCGTGTGGAGAATTCCACGCTCACGGCGACCATGGGGGCGGGCAACGTCACGGTCACTGAGCTGGTCGCGGCGCACTTCCATCAACCGACTATTACGACGGGCGGCGGCGCCGGCCTGCTGACCGTGACCGACGCCTACACGGTCCGAATCGGGGCACCTCCAATCGGCGCCGGAAACGCGACTTTGACCAATGCGTGGTCGCTCGGGGTGACCGGCGCGGTACGGCTGCTCAGCCTGCTCCTCGTCAACCCGGCGCCCGTTTCGAGCGGGACCTTCACCGGTGTCACGCAGGTCGCGGCGGCCCACACGAACCTCACGGCCTCGACGGAGGTCCCCGACGCCAACTTCAATCTCTCGGCCATCAAGACCTGGGCAACCGGTGCGATCACCACCCAGCGCGATTTCCTCGTGCAGGCCCGCACCTATGCCTTCGCGGCAGCATCGACGGTCACGACCGGAGCGACAGTCGCGATCACCGGGGCACCTATCGCAGGAGCGAACGCCACCATCACGACGCCCCTGGCGTTGTGGGTACAGGCGGGGGCATCGCAATTTGTGCCAACCGCGACGGTAGTGGCCGCAGGCGGAGCCGCATGGAATGGTGTGTCCGTAGCAGCGGCAACACTCACGCTCACCGGCGCCACCACCCCGATTACCGCGCTGGCCTTCGTGAACATTGGGCAGCCCACCGTATCGGCTGCATCTGCGGTCGTCGTGACCGATTGCTACTCTCTCAAGATCGCCGCTCCTGCCTTTACGGGGGCAGGTCCGGCCAGTGCGACTCGAAGCTGGTCGCTCGGCCTGGACGGGAGCATCAAGTTTAGAGGGGGGCAGACCGTACACGGGACCGACGTCAACGTCGCGGGTCCGTACACTATCCTGCCGACTGACTTCCTACTTCATGTGCGACGTACTGGGACGGCCGCTATCTCGCTGAACCTGCCATCCATCGCGACGGTTAGCGACGGGTTCGTGATCGGCTCCAAGGACAGTGGCTACAACGCTGCTGTCAACAACATCACCCTGGTGCGGAATGGCGGCGACAAGATCGAGAACGTGGCGGGGAACTACGTGCAGAACGTAACGGGGTCGACGATCTGGCTCGTGGCCAATGCCACCACCAGCAACTGGGAGATCTTCTAGCGAAGGAGTCTGCATGAGCTTTGGCACACCACTTTCGATCGCGAACAACTTCGACCCGAGCGTCAGCGGTCTGGCCGATCCTGTTGGCACGATCGTTGAGACGGTCGACGGTACGAAGGGGTGGGTCAAGTGGGGAACCGGGAACACCCAGTGGTCCCCGCTCCACACCGTTTCGGGCACGTTCGGTACGACGAAGACGACGTGGGACACGACGGCGCTTGTGGCGAACCTCGCGTGCGACACTCTCGGAGGATTTCGGCTGATACTCCAGGGGACCGTCAACGCCACGTGCGCGATCGGGTTGCGGGTCAACGCAGCTCTACCGGCGTCATCTCAGTTCGTCGACTTTTATGGTTACGGTTCGACCGCCGGGCAAGTTGCCGTCGCCAATACAAGCCCGATCAATTTCATCGTCAACGTCGGACCCGCGACCCATGTGTTCACGGCCATCATCGAGTGTCTAGCGCCCAAGTCGGGGAACAATGCCCAGCTGTTCAGCGTATTGACGACGTTCTACAACTCCTCCGTCTCTGCTTATCTCAATCGCCACGCGCTCATCACGCTGACCGGTCTCCCACTGAGCGAGATCCAGTCGATCGGAGTCGTGGCTTCTGTGGCAGGTGCGATGGATGCGATCACTACTGCAACACTCGTCCGGCTCTAATCTGCGGGCCGCTGGGCCGGCAGATATGAACTGCTTCGCCATCAACGGGCAGAGCCTCTCACTCGGGGCGATGTCGGGGAGCATAATGGAGCCGATCCTGTCGTCGGTACCGTCGCTGACCCACAAGATGTTCGTGGACGGTGTGAGACCACAAGTCGACTACCCAGCGCATGGTTACGAGGTGTCCTACGCGTCGCTGTCGGCATTAGTCGAGCAGCTCTGTCCGTCGAACAATGCCATTGGCGAGACTCCATGCTATGGCGCCGCACAGATGATCTCGCAGTTGATAGCGGCTGAGAACCCAGCGGCCGCCGCGTACCGGATGCACATGACGTCCCCCGGGCAGGGAGGCGTCGACATCGCGGCCCTGTCACCCGGTACGGTCAGCTATGCTAGGTTGTTACAGCAAGTGCAGTACGGCCAGTTGCTGGCCGGTCAAGCGGGGTGGAGCTACGCCGCGCAGGCGATGGCCTGGATCCAGGGCGAGAACGACTACACCGAGGGTACGACGAGGGCGACGTACAACAGCAAGTTACAAGCGCTCGCGACAGCGTGGCGCGCAAACGCCGGGATCTGCGCCCTGCAGGCCTTCGGACCGATCACGCTCGTCGCTCAGATCGCGAGCCACCTCTACGCTCCTACTCCCACGCCGTCCATCGCCCTCGCCCAGACAGACGCCGCGACCGCACTGCCAGCATTCCTTAGGATGGCTTGTGCGATGTACCAGTTCGAGTACGTCCCCGGGATGGAGTGGCACCTTAATAACAGCAGCAGCAAGTGGCTCGGGGCGTACCTCGGGCTCGCGTACAAGCGCCTCGTCTATGACGGGTCGGTGAGCTGGGCGGCTCTGTCGCCGCAGTCATGCACCCGAAGCGGGTCGACTATTACTCTCACGTTTAACCCAATTGGTCAGTTAACCTTCGACCGGTCGTGGATCACGGCCATCGCGAACGAGGGGTTCCAGGTATACCAGGCAGACGGCACCACACCGATCACCATCAACTCGGTTGCGATCTCGGGAACCAACGCGGTCAATATCGTGTGCTCTACGGCGATTCCAGCGAACGCGGTGGTCAATTACGCGTGGCAGGGCACTGTGGGACAGACGGGGCCTGGACGGGTGACTGGCGCGCGCGGAACCCTGCGAGATTCCCAAGGAGACTCCATCGTCTTCGACCCGTCCGGAATCAACATGCCCATGCACAACTGGTGCCTGATTTTCAGCAAGACGGTCACGAACTGAGAACAAGGTAAGATTCAAAGATGTCATACCTACCGTACCCATCCCTCGGAGGCATCGCCGGCATGTACGAGTACCAGAACGGTACCGTCATGGGCATCGACCAGCAGAACACCTACCACCCCTTCTGGACGTGATGATCTTGACCGGAAAGTGCCAGTCGCTTAGTGTTACGGCAGGAGGCGCAATGAAATTCACCACGAACGACCGGGAGCTTGTCTGCCTGTACATGGCCCTCTCCGGAGCCCAGGCCGAGACCAACCACAGCAACCGGAAACGGAAAAACCGGGCCTTCGAGCAGATGCAGCTCGAACGCATCGAAGAGCTGGCCCTCCCGGGTGGCGCGAGGAACGCGACCCCGTGGACCCAGTGGCCGACCGCTGAGGTCGTGGTCGACATCGAGAGCGGGACCAAAGATTACCTTCTGGAGAAGTACGGCGCCGAGGGCACGGTGGCCGGCGGCTCGTTCGTCGAGCGCGTCGTTTGCAAGTTCATCGATCGGCTGCGCACGGCAGACGACGAAAAGAAGTAGGCCTGGCCCGGTGGGCTAAGCACCGGGGCGCAATTGGAGCACGTCATGAGTGATAATCCGCTCGGCATCATTGACCCCCTCACGGATACCGGTGAGCAGCGCGCTCTCGACGAAACGCCATCGCCCCATGCGCTACAGGAGGCCTTGAACGAGGGTGCCACGGTGGGCTACGTTCAGCGCTACGTGCACACCCATCAGCGGTGGTGTCCGGCCTTGCGCGTGTTGCGCCGATGGAGCGTGCTCGCCTGTGTCCTCCTCGGAGCCCTGCTCACGCTGAACACGATCGGGTGGTTCACGGCGAAAAGCGTCTTCAAGGAGGTCGTCGCCGCAGGGGTTCGAGCGGAGCTGAAGGAAGCCGTGCGAGTCGAGGTCCGCGAAGCACTCAAAGAACTTGGGGTCATCCACGCACAGTTGAAAGAGATCGAAAATGACAGCATCTTGGTTTCCAGATGACTGCCGTGTTTGTCGCCTGCCTGGTCGGCGCCTGCACGGTCCTGGCGATTTTGATAGGCTTGCTCTTGTGGTGGCTCGCGCACGCTCGGTTCAACACGCGCGGGGTCGTGGGAAACCATCGGCAGATTGACGCCGCCTCGGCGCGCCGGGGA